>Ga0207645_10000012_pt1 | contig 131374 bp, 131 predicted proteins | sample KBSM53metaG_FD_184331 | JGI IMG/M metagenome (GOLD analysis project Ga0207645, IMG submission 184331) | Miscanthus rhizosphere microbial communities from Kellogg Biological Station, Michigan, USA - KBS M5-3 metaG (SPAdes) (version 2) | ecosystem: Host-associated > Plants > Roots > Rhizosphere...
GGCATCTATCTCCGACAAATCGCGCCAGAAAGATTTTTAAGAAACGCAAAAAATAAACCTGACCCGTATGAAACTGATGTTCTCAAGGCACTTGCCGAAAACGCTTCAGGCTCGGGCGAATCACAGCCCAAATGGGAGATCACGGATGGCGGCCACACCCTCCGTCTCATGCTGCCTTTGTATTACAGCAAGGCCTGTCTGGATTGCCATGGAGAGCCAAAAGGCCAGCGTGATATCTCGGGCTATCCTCGGGAAGGCGCGAAGGAAGGCGAGCTTGGTGGGGCCATTAGTGTGAAGCTTCCACTGAAGTGAAAGGCATAGCCAGGCACATCCCGTCCGCGAGAGTCACAGTGGTGCCCCGACACACACATCTTCACTGAAACCAGCCGGTCTCACACGCCTCCCGATCACCCTCACACGAATTTGGTGCCGCCCGCCACGATGCCGCCGAATAGGGCCATATCGCAAGCCTACAGGCGCGAGTAGCCACCCGCTAGTGTCTTGACATGTCCGCGTTGACCCCCTACGTTGCTCACATTTTCCGGACCCCGCGTCCGGCCGAAGAACCTCCAACCCCTATCCATAAGGAGTCATCATATGAAATTCGTGAAGGTGCAAGATGAGGAACGTCCCGGCGAGGTCGCGATCAATCTCGACTTGGTACGAGAAGCGCACTTTGGCGGCGGATTGTTACGCCTCTACTTTGAACGTGGAGCTTCTCAGGACGACATGACGTTCACGGGTGAGAATGCAAAAACACTTTGGGCGGCGATGGGATAGTGCGCTCAGGGTGAGACCAGCACTGGTGGAAGGATCTCAGGTGAGGTCCAATACCGTCCGAGGAAATTCCCACTGTGTGCCGGTCTTCTCCGCTTCGTCATGAAGTCTGACCAATCCGTGCTCTTCCTGCACGCGCATGACACGGTCCGCTTGTCCGCGCATCAGATCAAGGCAACGACGGCTTGCACGCGTGAGCATCGGGGCTTGCGGACAGAGAAAGAGTAATGTGGAGCCGTGGTGGGCCAATTTCTGGCTCGCATCCATCATACGGCCAAAGAGCCGCATCGCCTCATGCTCAGGCACGGTCTGATCATAGAATGTGTCGAACAATCCGGAGAGGATGGCGATACGCGACTGATACCGGTCGAGTGCGGCCATGAGGCAATCGGAGATCAGCCGCTCCAGCTGATGACACGTAAACGCGCGGGCCACATGAATCATGGACAACAGCGCGCGCGGCTGCCGTCGATGCGCGCGGGCCATACGCCCGATGAAAAACGGATCGAAGGTGTGTGCGCCGTCGAGATACACGATCGGTTCTCCGGCCAAGACGCGTTCGCCGGCGGCATACAGCCCCAATCGAAACACGAGTGGATGTCCATACAGCAGGAGCAGCCGGTCTTCGGGATGAAAAGGGATCTGCGCGTGACGCAGTGCGAGAAACCAATCGCGACCTGCCTCACTCGAGTCGTGCGAAGCTCCTTGAGGTTGAGCAGGAACGAAGGGAAGTTCCGCTGGTTCTGTGGTGACTAGCGTTGCCTGCATAACTTCCCTCGCCTATCCGCAGCACCCGCCTGCAAAGGTCTGCCGCTGTTGGCAGGCAACCCAGCAGGCGTAGCACAGATCGACCGTCGAGTGGGTGATGCCATCCACACAGGCGATCCGTTGCTCCACGAGTAGTCCGCAATCGGCACAATGCCCGGCTACTTGTGTCTTACTGTTCGCTTCCTGTACCGGCATAATCCATCATCCTCGTGTTCGGCCGTACCCGCCTGTTACAGCAGGCCGACATGAATGTATTGGCTTGCCTCGTCCCTAACAGATTTCTCCACCACCGCTCGCTCAACGTCCTCCGTTGCGCATGCCGCAGTTCCCACTGCATGTCTTGTACGCGGCCTTGCAACGTGTCCACCGTGCGCTGCAGATTCATCAGTCGTTCTTCTTTTGTCGCTCCCATGTGCATACGGGCCCTCCCTTCCAGATTTCTTAGATGGCACAATGTCGAATCACGCCGATGAGCACGCCTTCGATTTGAAATTCATCAGCCGCCTGTACGATGATCGGCTGCATGGCCGCATTGGCCGGATGCAGTTCGATATGTCCCGGCTTCTTCATATAGGTTTTCACGGTGGCCTCGCCGTTCACCAGCGCCACGACGGTTTGACCGTTCTGCGCCGTCTCCTGTTTGCGAACGATAATGAGATCCCCGGGAAGAATGCCTTCGTCTTTCATCGACTCCCCCTTCACACGCAGAGCGAAGGTCTTTCCACCCTGGAGCATGCTGGGCGGCACGTCGATGAGTTCGGACTGTTGCACCGGTTCAATCGGAAGCCCCGCCGCGACAATGCCGGCCATTGGAATTTCAGACACCCGGCCAAGCCGATCGATCGCGACCTTGACCATGCCGGGGATCCGTCGCATCCCGGCCTCATACCGCGCAATCGAGACTCGGGTCGTGCGAAGCGCAACGGCGAGTTGCTGCTGTGTCAATCCCAGTTGCTCTCGAATGCGTTTGAGATCGTTTGGCTTCATGATGTAACCAATGGTTACACAGGTACCGCCACCCTGTCAAGTCCCATCTTGCGGCCCTTTATTATGGTGAGCAAAACTGCTGTTCGGCGGGGGTCTGTGCATAACTCCTGATGAAACGCCAAGCCTGGCCTCACGGTCCGCGATCCAGAATGTGAAATCCCGCCCCCAGTATAGGAATAGCGGTTAATCCTCTTTTGCCAGAAAGAACCACTAGATATGGTAGGTCGAGAATGGAGCGGCCTATGCCCAAAATATGGGCAATGAGGTGGATTACAGATGAAATGCAGGAATTCCTGTGCTGCGGTTGACGTTACGCACAGAGTTATCCACAGAAGCTGGGGAGACCCCTAGGGGTGACGGCCACTACTCCATTCTTGAAACGAGATGGACGGCTCCAGCCTTAATAATGGCTACCACGGGAGACCCCAATTCGATCCCCAACTCCTGCTGCGCCCCGCGGGTGACCATGGCCACGAGCGGAAACCCGCAGTCAATCTTGACGTGGACCATCACGCCATGAGGGATGATCCCGATAACTTTTCCATTCAGATGGTTTCGTGCGCTGGTCAGTCCGGTGCTACCCTGCTCTAACACCACATCCTCGGCACGAACGCAGACAAACACTGGGGAGCCGATTGCATAGCCACCCAAACCTTTCAGCAGGGTCCCGTTCACCCGAACGGTCGCCAGCCCATCCGCCTCCTCGATGACATGACCTTCGATCACCGTTTCAACGCCGACAATTTGAGCCACTGTCGCATTGGCCGGTCGACAAAAGACCTCTTGTGGTGAGCCAACCTGTATCACCTGTCCTTCTCCCATCACGGCCACCAGGTCTCCGAGGCTGAGTGTCTCTGCCCAATCATGGGTGACGATGATCGACGGCAAGGCCAGACGCTTCAGCAATGTTCGAAGCTCTCCGCGAAGCTGCATTCTCGTAGGAATGTCGAGCGCGGAGAGCGGCTCATCGAGCAAGAGCAATTGCGGACGAGGCGCCACGGCCCTCGCCAACGCCACACGCTGCTGTTGCCCGCCGGATAGTTCCCTGGGCTTGGATGTCTCAAGACCGCGCAACTGAAAGAGTTCCACCATTTCATCGACACGCCTGTTTCGTTCAGCCGCCGTAAGCGCCGACAATCCATACGCAATGTTTCCCGCAACGGTATGGGTGGGAAACAACGCGTAGTCCTGCGCCATATAGCCGATCTGGCGATCCTGGGGAGCCACACGAATCCCTGCCGCGGTGTCGAGCCAGGTGCGCGAGATGAATCGGATCCTCCCTCGCTCCGGCCATTCGAGACCGGCGATGGACCTCAGCACCGTTGTTTTTCCGGATCCTGACGGCCCGAACAGCACCAGTGCGGTCGCTTGCTGAAGCTCGTATTTCAGCTCGGCGCTGATGCATGCGCGCGCGGGAAAGGTCTTGGTGATCTCGATCGCTACTTCTGCGGCCATACCGCCCAGACCTTGCGATTCATCGCATAGATGAACAATAAGACGGCATAGGAGACGACCAGTAGAAACAAGGCCGTGTTGGCCGCGGCGCTATAGTTGAGCGCCTGGACGTCATCATAGATGTCGATGGAAACCGTTCGGGTGACTCCTTCGATGTTCCCGCCAACCATGAGCACGACCCCGAATTCGCCGAGGGTGTGGGCAAAGCTCAAGACTGCTCCGGTGATTACACCAGCGGTAGAGAGTGGAATGATCAGCTTGAAGAACGTTTTGGCTTTGGAAAGGCCGAGCGTCCACGACGCTTCGATAAGGTTGCGGTCAACCTGATCAAAGGCTGTCGCGAACGGCTGAACGGCAAATGGAAGGCTGTACAAGATCGAAGCAACGAGCAGACCCTGGAAGCTGAATGGGAGAGTCTGACCCACGATGTCGGTATACAACCGGCCAATCGGACTATGGGGACCGATGGCGACGAGGATGTAAAAGCCCAGCACTGTGGGCGGCAGCACCAACGGAAGCGCCACGATCGATTCGACGAGAAATTTCCACCGCCACTTCGAAAAGGTCAGCCAATAGGCAATCGGCAATCCGATGACGAGCAGCGCCATCGAGGTCAGGCTTGCCAATTTGAATGTTACCCAAATGGCCGTCCAACTCACAGTGCCGCCTTAACTGGATGATGCAACGGCGCGCCGCTATGGCGCCGGCTTTCCGAAGCCGGCGCCATGGTAGTAAGCCGCTCTCGGCAAAAGTCCACGCCGGCTATTTCCCGATCATGACCTCAGTCGCTTTGACTGCCACAGTAACTGAATCGTTCAGCTTGAGGCCCATGTTTTTTACCGACCCTTCCGTGATCGCCGCGATGAACTCGAGATTACCGACTTTCACCGCCACCTCGGCCATCGCCTGCCCCTCGGTGATGCGGGTCACGGTTCCCTGAAATTGGTTACGCGCGCTTAGCTTCATCGTGTCCTCCCTTGATTGGATTGTGAACTACCCTCTGATGAACTCGGTTGACTCTGGTCGAAGCCGATCATAAAACCTTCTGGGCCACTGACTTCCAGGCGGGTCACCTGACGGCCTGATCGCATCACATTGGGCTTGAGACGGAAGCGCACGATCTTGCTCTGCTCTGCTTCAGCCAGTTTGGCGACCGGAGACGTCTGGTACACCCGCTCGATCTCTTCCCGCACCGCCGCGACATCGGGCACCGAAAAATTTAACTGCACCCATCCCGTCGGTCTCGCCGTGCGAAGGTCCTGGCGCACGACCACCAGCACTCCGCGGTAACAATAGCCTCGGAGGCGGTCGGCCTGTGGGTGATCCGCATGTTGCACGAGTGGCGCCTTCAAGACTGATCCGAAGAATTGCTCGAACAGGGCGATGTCCGACGTTTCCACCTGCACGCCATCGAATCGATCTGAAGCGCTTGCGTCTCCGGACACAGACGTACAAGGACGCTCCTGCACACCAGCATCGGCCTGGTGGTGTCGAGACTGGTCAGGTTCGTCAGCCCATGCCGTGGCCATCGCCAGCATAACGCCTGCCCCGACAAGAGAGACTGCGCTGGTCCTGTGCTTCATTTGCATCGAAATTGAATTCCCCAGCGACGGTTCGTCATTTCTCCTTCCTGGCCCTCGACACTCGACATGCTGCTGTAGCCTTTCATTTCTCCCTCGCGAAGGACGATGTAGCCCTTGGGACACTTCTCATCGACGAGTTTCAATGCGGCTTTGCGATGAGGCGATCCCATCGGTCCGCCTCGGTCTTCCTTGAAGAGAAATGTCACCACGCCTCCCTGATCGGTTTCATGCGTCATTTGAACGGCTTCGGAACAGCCGCTTAACAGCACGAACGCAAAACCCCAGAGCGCTCTATTGCGGAAGCATAAACCCATAACGTTTCATGATCTCCTGCCCCTGGGTGCCTCGCATAAACTCTACAAATTGCTTCGCGGTCTCTTGTTGCTTCGAGGATTTCAGGATCGCTGCGCCCTGTTCCAGCGGAGGATGGGCGTCACTGGGAATTTCCCAATAGGTGCCTGCCGCTTTCATGGTGGGCGCCAGCGCCAGTGAGAGGGCAATCACACCGACATCGCAAGCGCCTGATTCGATGAACTGGGCGGCTTGCGAGATGTTTTCCCCCAACACCAATCGGTCTTTTGCCTCGTCATAGACCTTGAAGTGTTGCATCGCCGCCACTGCGGCCCTTCCGTAGGGCGCGTGTTTTGGATTGGCGATCGCAATTTTTTTGACCGCGGGATCGCGAAGGACGTCCATTCCCTTTGACACGTCCCGCCGTGATGCATGATTGGTCCAGAGCACGATCCGACCGATCGCATAGCGGTATACAGACCCAGGCACGATGAGACCTGCCTCTTCCAGTTTCTTGGGGTACGCGATATCCGCCGAAAAATACAGATCGAACGGGGCGCCATTTTGAATCTGCGCATAAAAGTTCCCGGACGAGCCCAAGGACAACTTCACATGGTGTCCTGTCGCCTTCTCATACTCGGCTATGACGTCTTTGATTGCGAAATTCAAATCCGAGGCAGCGGCGATTGCGATCTCTTCGGCAACGGCGTTCGGAGGAAGCGCGAGTTGACCACCTACGCATAGGATCAGCGCCGCCGCCCAACCTGCAACATACAGTTTCCGGACATATGGGTTCAACTTGGTCATTGAAGAATCCTTCCTTGGGTATGCCTCATCAAACATGGAGCGGCAACCGACAATTCCACCACCTGAGGATCGACGACCACATTGACGACGTCCCACGGCCTACTCGGTTGTTTCGCTCCAAGGACGGGCCCCAGGCTCTTGAGGGTCCATTCTTCTCCATGCACCTTTACCGTATACACGGCTCCTGCTTCCAGGTGCTCGATCAAGACAACGCGGCCAACCCAGCGATTCCACCTCTGCTTACTCCGGCGAAACAGTCCGCTTTCCAGACGCACCGCACCGGCGGGAATCATGGCCACGACCGGCTGGCCGACGATGAAATGCCGTTCTTCTCGTTTCGTCCATCTGATGCGGAGATCGGTGCGCGCCCCGATGTTGATCCGAACGCCGGATCGAACGAGGCCGACATAGTGCGAACGGATCAGTCCTCTCACCCAATTCATGATGGTCCCTTCTACGGAAAGACTGCCACTCTCGACTCTCCGAGCCGCCGCGACGTTCGTGTCTTGAAAATCGATCGAATCCGTCTTGCGTAGCATCATTGTCCGACCTCCCTCGCTCAGAAAAAGATCTGCAGCTGCACACGAATCGCATTTTCAATCAAGGTGCCTCCTCGCGCGTCGAGCGGCACGGTTCCAGAGGGGTTAACGGCTCCCGGAGGCTGCGTGGGCAAAGGGGCGCTGCGGCCAATGGCAAATCCGCCTGTGCCCATCGCCAGATTCGTGTACGTCAACATCAGCTGATAGTCGTAGCTTCCGAAAGGAAACCAATTGATCGACGCATCCACCTCTTTGATCAAATCGCCGCCCGCATTGGTATCGGGGTCCCAATAGGCATAACGCGCGGCCACCTCCAAATGTCGAGGAATCAGATAATAGCCAGACTGGACATACCAGCCGGTCGCGTTCCCCAAGAGCTGAGGTGTCACGGTGGTACAAGCACCTGCCGCATTGAATTGCAAACACGGCGCTCCTTTGAATGTCCGCTCGATGTTCTTGAAGTACCATTCTCCTTGAAGCGAGAAGCCCCTGTATTTCAAGACGCCGTCGAACGCGTACGTCGTGTAATTGACGACCCCCCACCCCAATTGACGTCCGTTACCAAACGTCGCCAACTGACGACGGAAATTCAGGTTCGCCAGATCGATGCCGACGAATGCATTGTCGGTGCTCGTATTGATGCCGGGGTTGTATGCGAGTCCGCCGCCCACCGCCATCTGCGGCGTTTCTGAATAGGCCAAATCGCCTTCGCCGTAGCCCGGCCGCCCCAGAATATTCCACTGGAGACGGCCGGCATACATCAGCTTGTCGATTTCGTCGCGGAAATTCGCATTGAGATTGCGTGAATTGGCTGGGCATCCGGCCGGAGAAGGGAACGGGTTGCCGCCAGTCTGCCCGCCGGGACAGCCGACCGTCGCTTCCTCGCTGTTGTAGGTTCCATAGCGATTAAAAAGCGGCCCGGCGCCGTTGAAAATCCCCAGGTAATAATTGACCGGGTAGATTTCGTCGTCGTTCATGATCGTCAGACCGATATCCCTCCGGTTCATACCGTTGGCGCTGAACGCATCCATGACCAGCGCCCGTTCGGCGAATTGCATGGACGCAGTGTTGTTGATTTGTGAGCGGTTGAAGTAAATCTTGTATTGGCCGAGCTGCACGTTTAAGAGAGGAAGATGTGTGCTGAGAACATAGTAGTCTAGCAAGTTGGCTGACCCAGGAGTCTGGGCATTTTCCGCTGTTTCAAACCCAATCTGAAGAAAGTACTTGAAGTCTGGGCTGAGGAGGTGACCGAGAAACAAGAGCCTGGCCCGTCGTAAATTGAATTGCGAGGCAAAATCATCCGATCGGTTGGCACGGTAGTCGCCAAACACGCCAAGGAGTTCCGGATAATTTTTTGCGTCTCCCGGATTTCTCCAGGCTTCGTTCCGCCAACGCGTCGTTTCCCGCAACTGCATGCGTCCACGGATCTTGAGGAGAAACGCGTTATCGTTCATGGAAAAATTGAAGCCCCGGTCGTACCAGAGCTTGAAACTTGGCTGCATGAGATAGGCGCGAGTTTCTGACTCTTTAATAGCCTTGTCACGTTCTTCCAGCGTGATAATTCCTTTCTCGTACGAACGCTCCAGCAACAGTCGCGTCGCTGGGTCCATGCTTTCAACAAATACGTATTGTCCGTCTTTTTCGATCAGCCTTCCTGAATCTACGGCCTGCGTTGGAGACGCCTGTAGAAGGTAAAGGATCAGCGCGCCCAGAACGATGAGGCCTTGAGTTCGGCGCATAGCCTCGGTGATGTCTTGATAGATGTTTCGCGATTTCATAGCTCCTCCACAAAAAAGCGAAAGAAAGGGTATGAATTCCACGTGACTCAGGCCCATGTTTCATGGCTATCTCGAAGAGGCAGGAATGGCCGTCTTCAAAAATTCACGGAGCTGCACGGCCTGCCGACTACTCACCGGATCGGTTTCCCAGAACCGTCCCGGCTCGAAGTACAGCAAGTATGTCTTTGCCTCCGGAGGAATGGCGGGATATCGCAGGTCCCACTGTTCTGATTTCCTGATGGGAAATTGGGCGTGGTAGTGCTCGAGCACCAGATGCAGGTAGGGCTCTCTCACGGCGATCCACCCTGCGGTTGTGTCACGCTCGGCCGCTGGGTTCATCCCTGGCGCCAGTACTTGAAAATACACACGCTCATCAGGGCCGGCCTTCTCGAGCCCTTCGACCAGGAACGGCACGACCGCTTGCATTTCATCCGAACGAAAAATCTTCTTCGGCGGCACTTCTTCCGCAAACCATCGGAGCGGCAACCGCTGTTTTTCTCGAAAGGAGAACCCTGTGAACACGGCAGAGAGTTCATCCGCACGGAGTTGTACGGGATGTGTATAGGGAACCGCGTCTGGATCCCGTTGAAGCGACACGACGACACGACGATCTTCGTGAATGACCGTCGTCGTATACGGAAGTCGCGCGCACCCTCCCGACACGATGCTCACGAAAAAGCAAACTATAAGACCATGCGCTGACAGGAACCTTATCCGGCTACACATCACCGCCTCCTCCTCTGAATGACGTCACGGGTTATTCCTTTTTTTTCATGGACTGGCTGGACGGTGAGGCATACCCAAGGCGCTTGAGTTCTTGCTGCGCTTCCTCTGATTGAATGAAGCCAAGAAACTCTTCGCAGAGTGCCCGATTGGGACAATACCGTTCCATCGCCATGGAATGGATCACTGGTGGAATGATGCCGCGCTCGGACACAGCCACGATTCGGATGCGTTGGCTCTCCTGGACCGCGTCAGGCCCGAAGAGAATGCCGACATCGGCCTCGCCGTTCAGGAGATGATCCAACACTGAGCGCGTGTCGCTGGCTTTATCCAAACGATGCTCAACATGCCCCCACACCCCTAAGGTGGTGAGTAGTTGCCTCGTCCTTTGCCCAAGGGTGGTGAGCTCCGGGTCACCCACCGCGATCCGCAACGTCTCATGCTTGGCCAAGGCTTCAAACGATGTCGGCGCATCAACAAGCGCCTCCGGCACGACCATGACGAGCGGCACCTCCGCAAAAGGCCGCTTTGTTCCGGGCAGGACGTAATATCTCCACTCAAGGCGGGTAATGAGCTCATCCCCGCCTGGCGCCACGAGATGAATAGGACCTGAGCCGATGAAGTACTGACCAATGGAGCTGTTCTCCATTGCCGCGATGGTTCGCCGGATATCGAGGCCCGAATCGAAAAACAGCCGTACACGGATCTCAGGGTGTGTCTGTTCGAACAGCCGCCCCAACGCCTCGACGGGAATACGCATACTGGGTGAGGTGGCAATGACCAATTGCTCCGTGGCAACGGCGGGAGAGATCTCGAGCCCCAGGCACAGCACGCTCATACCAACAAGCCAACTCCACTTCATCGCCTTCTCCTTATCGCAAGGAATGCAGCTTTCCTGTCTCCCGGGTGTCGTAGCCGCCCAGCGCCTCGATCTCGTTTCGAAACGACCGGCTCGCGAGCGTGTCGAACAGATGTGCGAGCGTTGGATGCGACTTGAGGTAGGCGGTCGGCACGACGAGATCGTACCGGGCGGCTTGGATTGGGACGAAATCCAATCCGAACAGCTGCGCGGCCGATCGAATGCCGATGCCGACATCCGCGTGATGGCTTGCAATGGCACGAGCCACGTCAACATGAGACCGCAGAACTGTGTCGTAGCCCTGTATCCGGGTAGGGTCTAGCCCCGCGGCGCGCAGACGTTGGTCGAGCAAAAGGCGGGCGCCCGATCCCTCCTCACGATTGATCACTCTCACGTTCGACTCGGCGAGATCAGCCGCCTCGTGGATCCCTTTTGGATTGCTGGGTCGAACGAGAAATCCTTCCTCCCAGGTTGCGAAGGTCACGACGTGATACGCCGTCCCTTTCAGGACACGTTTCAGGAAGGGCAAGTTGGATTCCCCGCTCGAAGGATCGAACAGGTGAAGCCCCGCCACATGAACTTCTCCTCGCTCCAACGCCTGCAACGCCGCCGTGCTGCCCATGGTCCAACCGATCACAGAGCCCTGATCTTTTTGCCGACGCAGATGTTCTCCTGCGAGAAAAATGGCTGGATCGCATCCGGCCACGGATATGTCGCGCCCGACCAACTGCCGATCGCGGGAGAGACGCACCCGGGCTTTGACAGCAGAAGATTGCGGGAAGGTATCGAGCAAATATCCGTCCGCCGGAACCGTGTACGACAGCACGTCGCCAAGTCCGTTGACCGGACGAACGATAGTCTTTGTCCCAACCGTGGCGACTTTGACGCGGAGCGGAACAGACCGCGCATCGATCGGTGGTGGAGTCCCAATGAATGTCCCCTCGATCACCTCATCTCGTTGCGCGAGGCTGAAGAGATCTTCCACTCGGCACGCGAGGACAGAAGCTAATCGGAGAGCGACTGCCGTGGTGGGAAGATAGGCGTCGGATTCGATGGCCGAGACGGCTTGTCTCGTGATTCCGGATTTCGCGGCGAGTTCCGCTTGCGAGAGGCCTACGGCGATGCGGACGTTCTTCAGGTGATTCTGAAACAAATGAGCAGGCTCGGCTTGATTGTTTTGACCCATAGTGGTCAAGCGAGTATCATGTATACTTGCTATTAGTCAAGTATACTGTCTTACCACGTAGGATTTGTAACGGAGATTTATCTCAACAATAGTTATTTGCATATGCAAATAAAATTATTGTTGACAAAGTAGATTGTATTACTTTATACACAATAACATAAATTCGAGCGGATTACTGTAGATTAACCATCAGAGACACCATTGAGGTTCGATATGCGATCCGATAACGACCCCAGAATCGAACAAACAATCTTGCAGGCCTTGAAAGACCTGCGTTTCGGGTCAGTGGAGATCATCGTGCACGATTCGAAGGTCGTCCAAATCGAACGCAGAGAAAAAGTGCGCGTGGAACTGGAACCGTCGCGCCGCGCATCCCTAGCTGGGTAGGCGTGGCATTGACTCGTTCAGTTAGAGAAGGAACTCACCGCCTCTCAGACGACTAAAGGTGGTGATCGAGATGGACCTACAATTTATGTTGCGGACTGACCGGACCACCGGAAGTTCCCATGTCATGAAGGAGCGACGACATGAGAATTTCCGGATGGTTGATTCTTATCGTGACGGGAACGATCCTGTTCGCCCACCCCGGCACAGTCCGGGCAGTTGAAGAGGGCCAGTTCGTCAAAAAGGAAGGGAAATGGGAATACTATTCGAGTGAAGATCCTGGCTTGAAATATCTCTACCTCAAAGGTCTCATCACCGAGGCGGAATATAACAAGGGTCTTCGGGTGTTGGAAACGAAAGAGCGTCTCGCCAAACCGAACTTCAATATTGATGTCAACAATGGGTTGAACATCCGTGTCGGTGACAGATTTTTTTTGAAAATGCGGCTGCTGGTGCAGACTCGTTACACCTACAGCACCTACAATCAGGCGTGGGGATCCATCGGCGACTCACGGAATGAAGAAATCCTGGGAGGTCAGGTGGAATTTCGCGCCTTCAGGCGGCAATCCGACTCCAGTCAATTTCTGATTCCTCGCGCGCGCCTTCAATTCATGGGCTATGCCTTTGATCCTGACTTTCGTTACAACGTCTCCTTGCAGATGGATTCAACGCCATCGAATCAAGAAGGAAGCAACGGCAAAGCCGGACTCCTGGACGCCTACGTGTCATCCTGGCACATTCCTTGGGCCAATATTCAACTCGGACAACAAAAGGTCTGGTTCAATCGTGCACTCATCAGTAACATTGCCACATCAAGTTTTGCGGACAACATGATCGTACAGAACGTGTTTGCCTCCAACCTCCAAAACCCCCGCGACATCGGCATCAATATTCTGAGCGACGAGGAGCAATACAAGTTCAATTACGCCTTCGGCGTGTGGGGCGGCGTCGGGCCGAATTTGGGACGGGATGGAACATCCGTGAGCCAAAATGTGTTGCCGCCAACGGGAGGCGGTGGAGTCAATTCTGGAGTCACGCGTACCTACAACTATGACACTCGCTTCATGAGCGGGGAACTCATGTACACCGCCCGGCTGTTGTATAAGATCGCAGGCAACCCGGGATACGGCTGGGGAGACATCGTGAATTCTCGGACTCTGCAGTCGGCTATTGGTTTCGGTTACGCCTATGATCCCGCGCAGAACTATCTCAGCTCGACACGCTCCGATATCGTCGACCGTGCCTACCGTCAGGCCGTCGCGAAGGCCATGAATGGACGACTTCTCGGCGGAGGCATCTACGATTTTCAGACCTACGAAGTGGATTTCGTCGCCAAATACCAAGGATGGTCACTTCAGGCCGAAGGCTACTATCGGCACCAACGGGTCAGGAGTAAAGATAGTGGAACCCAGCCATTTGACCTGACAACGATCCCGTCAACCGCAATCCAGGGCCCCCCGGTGGATCTCGGCCAGGCGTGGGGCTGGTATGTTCAAGGGGGCAAATACCTCATTCCCCGGAAGCTGGAGCTCGCTCTCCGCTACGGTGTGCTTGATCCCTCAACGCAGCAGACACATGACCTCACCTATGAGTTCGGCGCCGCCATCAACTACAGCTTCGACGGCACGTACAACAACCGACTGGTGATCGACTACTCCAACATCACCATGGGGAGCGGCGGGCGAGCCCCTGATCGCTTTCCATTTGAATCGCAACCAGGCTTCGGCCAAAAGCTGGTCGAAAACCGCATCAACGTGCAATACCAATTCTATTTCTAGTCGCGAGGAAACAATGAAACGGCATCACGTATTTCCCTTATTGCTCATCCTAGGTCTGCTGGCTGTACTGGTGTGGATGCCCGGTCGTGCCTTTGCGCAGCCAGAAACTTTGACCATTGCGGCGGCGAACAGCCTCAAAGATGCCCTCCGCACACTGCTTCCTGTTTTCGAATCTCAGCACTCGGAACTGACGGTGCGTGTCATCTACGGCCCCTCACAGTCTCTCCGCAAACAAATCGAAGAAGGGGCGCCGGTCGATGTGTTTCTGCCGTCACTGTCGGATGAAATTGATCAACTCGAAAAGAAAGGGTTGATCATTCAAGGCACCAAACGCATCTATGCCGGCACCTCGCTGGTCTTGATCACAGGTCCCGTGCTCCCCGCTCCGATCCGTTCCATCGAAGATTTGCGCACGATTCCCGTGCGTCGTATTGCTGTCGGCGATCCGAAGACTTCATCGGTGGGGAAAGTCGCGTCGCAATTTCTCAAATTCAGCAAATTGGATCCTACGCTCAAGTCCCAATACGTCTACGGTGAGCATTCTCGTGCCGTGCTGGATCTTGTCGCCAAGGGCGAGGCCGAAATCGGCGTGGTTTACCGGACGGATGCCGTTAGGGACAGCCACGTGCGCATTCTCGATACGGCGCCCGCCGAATCCCATTCGCCGATTCAGTACGGGGTGGCGATTGTGTGGACGGCGAGGAACATTTCGGGGTCCGGTGATTTCATCGAATTCCTTCTTTCTTCACGCACACAGGATGAGTTGAAACAGTACGGATTCGATCAGGCACGAGACAAAACGGGGTTGGTACGACGGCAGGAGGTCAGACCATGAAGGACTGGACAATATCGCATCATCAACGTGTCGGCGGGTTCATCTGGCCGCTGTTCGTCATCATGGGATTGATGGGTGGTGCGGGTTGCGCCGGCGCACCACCCACACCGACAAAGATCATTTACGAATCGGGAAGAAACCAGGTCTGGCTCGAGAAAGACCCCGAGTCAACCACCAGCGACCACCCGGCGAATCTCTCGCCCGAAGAAATTGGCACCTTGCTGCGAGGGGTTCGTAGTTGGGAAAGCCGCAACGTCATCCATCGATTGTTTTCGGGAGAGGCTGAAAAGACTCGAGCGTTTCGTAATGAAGAAATTACCTTCCTGGCGCCTGCACTCTCGAAAGCACTTGCGCAGGCCTCACCGGACGACCGCGTCTATTTTCATCTCAGTCATGCCACCGAGCAGGGCGATGAGGAGAGCACGTCCGGATGGCTCTCGATCCGGCAGGATGCGTTGGTGCTCGCCCTGAGCGAAGTCCATGACCGTCATGGGCCCCAACCGGACATCAGCAAATATGACCGCCAAATGCCGAACGTACCTGAACGGTCGTCGGCGTTTGAAGTCATCTTTGAACCGGAGGAATACCTGATCAAGGTCAAGTCCGGAGGAAAGTTGTTCGCTCCTGACCAGCGGGAAGAACTCTATATCAAGTATCGCGAGGCGCTGTCCGCACTTCCAAGAGTTCCCGGGCTCGAACCCCGTCTCACAAATACACCGTGATTGGAACAAGCCAATGATCATGACGGAAGAACGGTCGAACCACCTGCCACATATCGGGATCGTCGCGGGCACTGCAGACGGCGCGGCGCTCTGCTATCGAACCCTGTGCCATGAAGCCGAACGGCGTACAGTCGGACAGGCCTATCCTGAAATCACGATGCACGCGCTGCCACTCGAGGCCTACCTCGCCTCCATTGACGCAGGTGATTGGGCCGGCGTGGCCGCGCTGATGGCCCGATCGGCTTCGCTCCTGGCACACGCCGGAGCGGATCTGATCATCTGCCCGAATAACACCTTGCATTGTGCGTTCGATCTCGTTGTATCCCCTGTGCCGTGGGTGCACATCGCCGCCGCGGTTGCGGCCGAAGCGATTCGCCGGAACTACCGGCGAGTGGGACTCCTAGGCACGCAAGTGACCATGCAGGGGTCCGTTTACCAGCCGATCTTTGAACATCATGGAATCGAAATCCTGTTGCCGCCGGTTCCCACGCGCATTGAACTGGACAGAATCATCCGAACCGAACTCATTCGAGGACACTATTTGCCTCGCTCTTGGGCGTATGTGCAGGACCTCATCTCGACGATGGCGGCGAGCGGCGGCGTGGACGCGGTCATTCTGGGCTGCACGGAGCTGCCATTACTCTTGTCAGGAAAACCAGTAAGTCTTCCGCTCTTGGACTCTACGCGCCTGTTGGCAAGTGCGGCATTGACCACTTCCCTTCTGGTCTCACCTCCATAATTCCTAATTAAGGTGATCGCATGCACATGATCATGATGATGTGGATTCTCTTCCTCGGCTCTCTGATGACCACTGCTCCTTCATCCGCTGCGGCCGGAGACACTATCCGCGTGGGTCATTTCCCCAATGTGACGCATGTCCAAGGGCTGGTCGCACACCATCTCTCGCGTACTGGGCAAGGATGGTTTGAGCAGCGGCTGGGTCCTGACGTCAAAATCGAATGGTACATCTACAATGCCGGCCCGAGCGCCATGGAGGCCATTCTCGCGGATTCCATCGACCTGACGTATGTGGGGCCGAGCCCTGCCTTGAATGCCTATACAAAATCCAATGGCGAAGAGATTAGAATAGTCGCCGCCGCCGCCGCGGGAGGGGCCGCCCTGGTTGTACAACCTGACTCAGGGCTGAAGGAGCCCGCTCACTTTAGGGGAAAGAAGATTGCGACTCCCCAACTGGGTAATACACAGGACATTGCCTGCCGGGCTTGGCTCAGCAACGGTGGTCTCAAGATTACGCAGACCGGTGGCGACGCGTTCATCATCCCAACACCGAATCCGGATCAGCTTACGTTGTTCAAGAACAAAAAGCTGGATGCCGTGTGGACGGTCGAGCCCTGGGTGTCGCGGTTGGAGCGCGATGCCGGTGGGAAAGTCCTTGTCGAGCAGTCCAAGGACAGCATCACGGTGTTGGTCTCTGGCGTCAAGTTTCTCAAAAGGAAGCGCGACCTCGCAGCAAAGTTCGTCCGCGCTCATCGTGAGTTGACGGACTGGATCCTTTCGCATCCGGACGAGGCCAAACAGATGGTCAGGCAGGAACTGGCCGCTGAAACGAAAGCCGACGTGTCGCCCGATCTGATTGCTCAAGCATGGAAACGCATCGTGCTCTCCAATGACCCCTCCATAGATGAGTACCGGCATTTCGTCGCGGATGCGCAACGCGCCGGGTTCATCCGGTCGGCTCCCGACCTCTCCCGCCTGATCGAAAGGGTCAATTGAGATGTTGACGACCGAGCATCCGCCGGCACCATCGCAGGCCGCCAAACTAGTCCTTGAACATGTGTCGAAATGGTTCCAGACCAGTTCGCTGCATGTCCATGCCCTCGACGACGTGACGCTCCGCATTGCAGAGGGAGAGTTCGTCTGTTTGGTCGGGCCGAGCGGCTGCGGCAAATCGACGTTGCTGAATATTATTGCCGGACTTGACCATGCGGATCGTGGCACCGTCCAGGCCGACGGCAAGCCAATCGACGAGCCCGGGCCACACCGGCTGATGATGTTTCAGGAGTCGGCGCTCTTTCCGTGGCTCACGGTTCTCGGGAATGTGCTCTTCGGACTGAAACTCAGCAATGGCTTGAGCGCCCCAGAACGTCTGGAAAAAGCAGAGTACTTTCTGGAACTGGTGGGACTTAAACGGTTCATGCATTCGAATGTCCATGAGCTGTCCGGAGGGATGAAACAACGCGTCGCGCTTGCGCGGGCCCTGGCGCCAAATCCAAGCGTGCTCTTGATGGATGAACCGTTCGGGGCACTGGACGCATTGACACGTGAGCAACTGTACGGCGATATCCAACGGATCTGGAGCCAACATCGCAAAACCATTGTGTTCGTCACTCATAACGTGCGCGAAGCCGTCTGTCTTGGAGACCGCGTGATTCTCTTTTCACCCCACCCCGGACGTATCCGCGAAGAATTCAGCATCCCGCTCCCCCGGCCGCGTGACATCAACAGTGTGGATCTTGCCCGTTACGCCACGGAGATCACGCGCGTCTTGAAAGGATACGTTCAGCCGGAGGTGGCTGGTTGATCACACGATGGTTGGCGGCATCCCTCTTCTTCGTGGGTCTGGTCGTGGCATGGCATGTGGTCGTCAAAGCCCAAATCTGGTCGCCTCTATTGCTACCTTCGCCTGCGAGCGTCTTCGAGTATCTGCGCACTGCCGCAGAGGACGGCACGCTCTGGGAAGCCACCATTGTCACGGTACGACGGCTGCTGATCGGTTATGGATTGGGCATCCTCGTGGGTCTTCCACTTGGGCTGCTGACCGCCTCATTCCGCTGGTGCCATGACACGATTGGCATTCTCGCCTTAGGCCTCCAGACGCTCCCCAGTGTCTGTTGGGTGCCGTTAGCCCTGTTGTGGTTCGGACAGACGGAGGCCGCTATGCTCTTTGTGGTGGTCATGGGCACGGTCTGGTCGTTGATCATCGCCACGGACAACGGCGTGCGGACCATTCCGCCGATCTACAGCCGCGCAGCTCGCACCATGGGTTCCACCGGACTGCACACCTGGACGCATGTGGTGATTCCGGCGGCGCTCCCCTTCCTGCTCAGCGGCATGAAACAAGGGTGGGCCTTCGCCTGGCGTTCGCTCATGGCGGCCGAAATTTACGTCACGATCCTCAGCGGCTTCGGACTTGGTCAACTCCTCCACTATGGCCGAGAACTCCATGCCATGGACCAGGTCATCGGTGTCATCCTGATCATCATTTTCATCGGCCTCGCGGTCGACAAATCACTCTTCGCCCCCACTGAACGCTTCATGCATCGACGATGGGGGACCGAACGCGCATAACTCTGAAGAGAATCGCCGTCACCATCGATACTTCTCCACTGGCGCACAATCTCTCTCCATGGTACCGTAGCGCCATGAACCGCTCTTTGACGGGGTGGTTTCGCCACCTTTCGATCGGCCAGAAGCTTCTCATTTCGTTCGGACTTATTTTCAGCCTCCTCGCCTTAAGCCTGACGGCGCTTCTCTTCTATCTCGCCAAAATCAACAGTTATGTCGACCGACACAAACGCATTACGGTACCGGCGATCGTCACGGCCGCTAACATGCGGCGCGAGGCGTATGACATCAAACTGGCGCTGCACTCATCGACGGAACGCATTTCGTCGGAGCCGAGTGAACTGAGATCCCGCCTCGAACGGCATACGTCGGAGCTCAGCCGGACGCTCAGTCTCTACAAAGGGACGCATGCGGCCCGAACCCATCCGGTCCTCTACGGCATGCTGACCGACCATGATCGGCTCGACCTGGCCGAGCAAGAAGATCGCGCGATCGAAGACATCGGCGAGGCCCTTCGTACATTGGCGACCCAACTAGACCAGCTGAAGACGGCGGATGCCGACCGTCTCACGACGCGGGTGACTCAAGGCCTCGATCAGCTCATGGATGCGCACACACAGATCGATATCGAGATGAAGCACGAGGGCGACCGGCTCGTCGGCCGCGCCCGGCTGATCGCCCTATCGCTCGCACTGTTGTTGGGGGTGGTCATCGCGATCACGTATGCGCTCGCTGCCACACGCATCGCTCGTCCCCTGAGAGCGTTGGCCGCCACCGCCGACCGCGTGGCCCATCACGATCTGTCAGCGCAGTTCCCGTCTTGGCCCAGTCGCGATGAGGTCGGCACGCTTGCAGGCTCGCTGACGACGATGCTCGAGAGCTTGCGCGAGCACAGCACCTCGCTGTTCCGCAAAACGAAGGAACTGGAAGCGTTTACCTATTCGATCGCCCACGACCTCAAGGGCCCACTTCGAGAGATCGAGGGATTTTCCTCGCTGCTCGAGAAGCAATTTTCAGAAACCGGCGATCACGAGGTGAGACATCATATCGGCGTCATCCGGCAGTCTGCATTGCGCCTCACCCACATGATCGACGCGCTTCTGAAATACTCGCGGCTGGAACAGCAAGCCCTGCCAAAACAGTGGTTCAACGTGCGAGAAATGATCACCAGCCTCCTCAACGACCGGATGAGTTCGACGCAACAGGCGGCGCCGGCCATTCACGTTGAGTTGACGTTCGACGATCTCTACGGCGAGCCGGTCAGCATCCGGCAGGCCGTCGCCAATCTGCTGGACAACGCCGTCAAGTTCTCCCGGAACCGGCCGAAACCGGACATCCGAATCGATGGGATGCGGAACAACGGGCAGTGCATCGTGCGGATTACCGATAACGGCATCGGATTCGACGTGGCGCAGACGGACAAGATCTTCGGGCTGTTCGAACGGTTGCACGGTCCGCACGAATATGAAGGCACCGGCGTCGGCTTGGCGATCGTGAGACTCGTAATGGACAAGCACGGGGGCCGAGTCACGGTCGAATCGGCGCCGGAGCGCGGCAGTACCTTTTCGCTGGTCTTCCCTCAAGGAGCCTCGTGATGCGGGCCCTGATCATCGACGACGAACACTATGTGCGACTCGTGCTCGAGCACACCCTGCGGGAGGAAGGCTGCGATGTCGTGGTCGCCTCGGATGGCAAAGCCGGTATTGCGGCGCTTCAAAGCGAGACGTTCGACTGCGTCATTACGGATCTGCGTATGCCGGGCATTGATGGTTTGAACGTGCTCGCATGGGTAACGGATCACCAGCCTGAAGTCGAGGTGGTGATGCTGACCGGGCATGGCGACGTGAAGGTGGCAGTCGAAGCGATGAAACAAGGCGCCTGGGATTTCCTGATCAAGGATACGCCCTTTGACGGCACGGCCGTGAGCGCGGCTCTGGCGAAACTCCGGACGGTCCGCGCCTTGCGACAGGAAAACCTTGCCGCACGCCGGGGCGGCTACACCCGCGATGTCATCATCGAGGGCTCCAGTCCGACCTGGAAGGCACTGAACACCCAGATTGGCAAAGCCGCAGGCTCGAAAGCCCCTGTGCTCATCCAGGGGGAAACCGGTTCGGGCAAGGAAGTCGTGGCACGTCTCGTTCACGAATTGAGCGGCAGAGCCCAAGGGCCGTTTCTCGCCATCAACTGTGGCGCCATGAACCGCGAACTGCTGGAAAGCGAGTTGTTCGGTCATGACAAAGGCGCATTCACTGGTGCCGTTGGAGCAAAGACCGGGCTCGTCACGGCGGCGGGCGGCGGCACGCTCTTTCTCGATGAGCTGGCCGAAATGCCGGCTCCCATGCAGGTCAGTCTGCTGCGGTTCCTGGATCGGGGTGAGTATCGACCGGTTGGAAGTACGCGCACGTTTCACGCGGACGTTCGCATCGTCGGAGCCACCAATCAAGATCTTTCGACGCTCGTCACGCAAGGCCGCTTTCGCGAAGACCTCTTCTACCGCATCAACGCCGTAACGCTTTCCGTCCCAGCGCTCAGAGAGCGTAAGGAAGACGTGCCAGGGCTGGCGGAGCATTTTCTCCACAGTCTTCGCGCCGCGGGATCTGCGACACGCACGTTGTCTCCCGAGGCAACAGCCGCCCTCTGCGGCTACTCTTGGCCCGGCAACATCCGGGAGCTTCGCAATGTCATTGAACGGTTAATGCTGATGGGAACCGGAACGGCCGCCATCTCAGGCGAGGAAGTCAGAGCGATGCTGCCGGCGCCGCTTTCCGAGTCCGAGACCGGTCAGCGTGCCAAGCGCTCCCTCGAAGACATCGAGCGCTGGCATATCGAACGGGTCCTCGAGGCACACGACGGGAACAAGAGCCAGGCCGCCAAAACGCTCGAGATCGACTACAAAACACTCTTGAGCAAGCTCAAGAAGTACGGCCTCACGAGCAAGACAGCGCATGATCACTGACAAGCATCCGATGAACGAAGTTCACCCCGGCCTAGGAGGAGAGACATGATCCGCATGTGGGCATTCACCCTTTTGATGGCGTGCTCGCTTCTTGTCCCTGCAATTGCGTCAGCTGGAGACAAACCCTCCCACAAAACATCCACAGTCAAGGACGTCAAGGCGATGTCCGAAAAAGATCAGACGGCGTTGGCGCTCAGCGCGGCACCGGCCCGCATTTCCAAGGATGCCGGTGTCATGATCTATGGTGCTGACGGCAAACTGACGGAAGCGAAAAAGGGGACAAATGGTTTTACCTGTCTTCCCACGGTCATGAACCTGCCGGTTCCCGATCCCATTTGTATGGACGCGGCCAGCAACCAATGGATGACCGACGTCATGAACAATGCTCCCAAGCCAACCAATACGGTGCCGGGCATTGCCTATATGGCACGGGGAGGATCTCACCTTGAAAAGAACGGCAAAGTCGTCATGGCAGGAGAAGGTGCAAAGGTGGTCAAGGAACCGCCGCACTGGATGGTTATGTGGCCGTTTGATCCCGCCGCCTCTCAATTGCCGACCGTTCCCAATCCGTCAGGCGTCTACATCATGTTCGAGGGCAGTCCGTATGCACATTTGATGATTTACCAGGATCCGAACCGGATGAAGTAATCACCTTCTCCCTGGGGATTTGACCAGTGTCAGCCTACGCTCCGGACGGCCTAGGCTGTCTGGATGAACGTACGGGACAAGGAAGTGCAAGCGGAAGTCATCGCTCGAGTGCTCGACAATGCGATGACCATTCCCGGATTGCGTCCCAAAATCGGCCTCGACCCGGTGATCGGCCTGTTTCCGATTGTGGGCGATACGATGGCGACGATTGGCGGCGCCGCAATCCTGGTCGTGGCGCGGCAGCTGCAGGTTCCCTGGGAGGTGCAGTTGCGCATGGCCTACAATCTCCTCAAAAACGGCCTGATCGGCGCCATTCCACTCCTCGGCGATTTTTATTCATTCGTGTTCAAAAGCCATCAACTCAATGCGGCCTTGCTGGTCCGGTCGATCAAACGCGGCGAAGACGGACACTGCGACTTATTGACGAGACCGTTGTCGTTCCGCGACATCACGGTGCTGGCGCTGCTTCTCCTCCCCACCATTCTGCTTGTCTCAGTTGCGGGAGCATGGTTTTGGAACCATGATATCTCGCTCTTGGACCTCCTCTATCCCACGCCCTATCAGAGCCGAGGGAATTGACGGCCGCTCCGGACTCTAGAAGCGCTGTCCTGCCCAACGGATTCCATAGTGCGGAGCCTCGAACCCTCGCTCGAGCACGCCAATGTCCGGCCCTTCACCGATAAAGTCGTCGTTGATGTTGGGAAGCCTCCGGCCGGCATCGACCGCATTACTCCCCGCATCGAGCATCGGCGTGGGCGGCAGCATAAAGGACTCGAACATCGGTGGAACGGCGATCGCTGTGACGAAGACGGGAACGGTCAGCAGCCGTCCATGTGCTTCATATGGAGACTCTCGGCTGAATGACGCAAAGTCGCTCCAGCTGTAATCGAACTTGAATTCCCCGTCAGGACTCCACCCGTTGTAATCGATGCCGGCCAACTGGAGATAGGGCGTCAGATAGACCGGTCTGTCCGTCCCGATCGTGAGATTGTTGTGAAAGGAAAAATTGGACACATACGCTCCGTATTGCAGCCAGGCCCATCCCCTACGAATGGACGTGTTGTGTAAGATGAAGAACCCACTGGGTTCCTGGTTGAGTTTGTAGGGCGCAATCGCGGTGTTATAGATGAGGTTACGGACGGCGTACACCGGGCCTCCCCACACCGGCTGGAAACTGATTCCCATAGCGACATTTCCAAAACGGTTGCGGAAGGCGCGAACGTTCCGTTCGCTGTAGTCCAATTCGATGCCGTCATCCCCGCCCCAGAGCACGTCGTTCCCGTAGAAATCAATCCCACGATTCGGGATCTCCACCGGCTGTGAAAGCCCAAGCGCGTCACCAAAGCCTGCCAGCGTATTGTGACAGATCACATGCCCGGCGCCAGTGACGACAATGCCCTCATAGTTCCACGTCCGGCCGCTCGTATCCGGCCAGTGGACACCCCTGCCTTCCAGAAAATTGTCGCAGATGTAGAGGTTTCGGTTGGCACCGCCTCTGCCATTGATGCCGTAATGGACGTTCGTGATAACCGTCCCTCTGATGACGACGTCGCTGGCGTTCGTGAGGGCAATTCCCCAGGTGCTCGAGCGAATCGTCATGTCTTCAAGATGAACGTGAGAGCCGGTGACGCGGACACCGTATTCTTCACCGGGAGAGTCAATGATGCTTGAATCGCGATCGCGGCCCTTGACGACAATAGGATTCGCTCCGGTCCCGCTCCGTTCAAGGCGGAACGGACCGTTGTAGCGACCCTTGGCGAGCGTGATGACATCGCCGGGTTTGGCTTGCGCGAGCGCGGAGGCCAAGGCGTCGCCCGATTCCACGTCTACAACATGCGGGGACTCAGGAGCATCAGGAGGGACTGCCCGCGTCGTCGCTCGAGCCGTTCTCATGAGAGTCCCGCCGTCCGGGTCTTCAATCGTCAGCCGGACCTCGTAGACGGAATTCGGGTCCAAATCGAAGATGCTGCCGGCAAATTGTTCGGCGATCGCAAACTGACTCGGAACCGCACGGGAAAGCGTGTCGGGGCGCACGCGCTGCAGCGGCAGCGCCTCCTTCCACGTCGGAGAGTTCACCTCGCGGTACGCGACCCGAACGGACGCATCGAAGTCCTCATCGCCATCGAGGACCGGCAGACTGAGGCCGACCGTGTGCAGCGTGGCAGGATCGATCTCGATTTCACCAATCGCGATGGGATGCACCACAAACGAAGGAAACCATGAACAGCCCGAAGCCACCAGGAGGACGAGGAGCACCCATTGCCATTGCATGGAGGCGCAGCATGCCGCGGCCCTTCGTGCGCTCCCACTCGGAGAATCCCTTGTACCCGAGAAGAACTCGACTCCGTGAGATTCTTGAGATTCTTATGGTCGCCAGCCGGGCCAGCTCGTGAGGGGTCGTGTCTTCGCCGCTGTCACACATGGGAGGCCTTGCCCGCCCGAACGTGGGCCGTTATGATGGCCGGCCATGACTCGGGACGAGGCGCGTGCCCATTACAATTTTCTCTTGACGCTGTGCATCAGGAAGGCTGAGACCTTCGGCCCATTGGCCTTTGCGTTCATCAAAGACCACAACCTGAATACTTTGGGTCTTTTACCGGAAGAACAATTCAATTTACTCGTCGCCACCGCCGAGGTCTTTGCCGATGAGCCCAAGCGCTACACCCACAAGTTGGACTGCCTGCAGAAAGCCCTCGACATCCTCCCAGGGACCAGCTTTTTCGATCCAGCACTGGCTCGTCAGCTCCAGCAAGATATCCAGCGATTGAAGGCCGAGCTTGACGTGTATTCAGCGGCAATGAAGCCTGAACGTCAGGCGTCAGGCAGTCCGCCCCAACGGATCGTCGTCGAGACCGACATGCCGGATTATTACCTGTCCATCGCCCAGCAGCGAGCGTCCGCCTATTTTCAGGAAAAGTATCGGCTCTCCAAGGAATCGAAGATCGCCCAACATTTCACCTCCGCTGCCCGCAAGTTCGAGCCCGAGACCACGGCCGTTCAGAAGGAGTTTCCCGGCGCCTGCGCCCCTTTTGTCGCCGCCAGAACCGGGGCTTGGCATGTGATGCTTCCGTTTGATCTCAAAATTAGCCGTTCTCCAGAAGATCCATTGGACGCCGCCTTGCGCATCTGGTACGCGAAGATCGGATACTCGTTTCCACTTCGCTACGACATGGGACGCCTCTGCAGTTACTATGACGACCAGGTGCTTGATCTCGACATGAACGATCCGCATCTGCTGTTCGTTTCGGTCGGACCGCTGCGGGAAACCAATCTCGGCAAGGTGGATCGCCCAATGCCTGACGACGTTCCGTACGAGATCGGGCTGCCGCGCGCATTCCTTGACGGGACGAATTCGCTGGGCCCCTACGTCCAGATCGGCTGCAACATCAAAGTCTGGTTCGATGCCAATGCCGTCAGCTTGCTGGTTCAGGGCGCGCCGGATTTGCATGAATACGGGCTGGAGGGAGGAGCGGGGTTACTGACGCGGACCTACGCCTCGGAAAAAACCGCCGCCTATGCGGGAGCCGGCAGTCAACCATGGCAGGATGGTCTGAGCTTCAACTATGTGAACATGCATCTTCAATTGCTGCCGAATGTGACCACGGCGGTCGTGCCGGCCCATACGCCGATCTTTTCTCTCTATCCCGTGACCGCACGAGGACAGTTCCAACTCACCGACGCGCGCGCGATCGGGTCTTGAAGCGCCATCGTCATTACACTGCGTTCCCGAAATCCAATTGCCGCCAGGCTTCATAGACGATCACCGCCACCGCGTTGGAAAGATTCAAACTGCGACTGTCCGCCAGCATAGGCAGGCGGATACGGCACTCAGGGGAAAACTGTGCGAGCACCTCTGCCGGTAATCCCCTGGTTTCTGGACCGAACAAAAAGGCGTCACCGGCGCCATAGCGATTGAGATCGTAACGCTGGGCACCTCTTGTTGAGACCGCGAACAGCCGTGTGGCCCGAAAGTGCGCGGCGCAGCTCGGCCAATCGTCATGAACTTCGATCGTCGCATACTCGTGATAATCCAAGCCAGCCCGTCGCATCTGCCGATCGTCTAAAGAGAATCCCAAGGGTTTCACGAGGTGGAGTCGCACCCCCGTGTTGGCACAGAGCCGTATGATGTTCCCCGTATTTGGTGGAATCTCCGGCTCATAGAGGATGACCTCAATCATGCTGCTGTCCCTCCGTTGGTGTCCCGGCTGCCTTTTCCCCACCTAGGGCGATCCCTAGTGCCTGCAGTTCCTACCGTAACGGATGCTGAATCGATGAACAAGCTGCTGTTTCCAGACCTGCACACCACCAATAAGCTCACACTTCCGGCACGTGTCGCCTTTCTGACAGCGGCCTTGATGTGTGTCCTGATTTCCCCGACGTATGCCGAGGAAGAAGAGACACCGACGCCGCTGGCGGGCGAGGAGTTCGATACCGAGGTCATGGGCGAGCCGGTCAAGGTGGCGGCCAGGGATCGTAAGAATGTCACTGCCGCAAGCTTCGGAGTGGAATACCTTCCCAACGGTCCGACGTTTTACCAGGTCTTGCCCTTTGGCGCCTTGTATGTATGGCGCAATTCGGATGATTTGAAACAGCGCTTTCGCGGAACCTTTTCCGGCCCGGTGAACGACTTGACGTACAACGTCGGGTCGCATTCATCCAGCGGCTGGGAGCTTCGGATGACGCTGAATACGATGATCATTCCACTCGGCCGGTCGGAATATGTCGAAGGGCAAATCATCCGCGAAGTCGAAGTGGAATGGAGTTACGTCTTCGGGGGGCTAGGGATTGCCTATCGGAGACTGTTGGATCCTGGCCATCAGGACAACGCGCTCGAGATGTCCCTCACCTATGAACCGGGCTATCGGTGGTTCAAGGGCACGAGCAAGTCGAGTCCGGACTTCATCGTGCCAGAGGATACCTATGAGGGGCGCGTGCACGCGCGCATCCGCCGGGACGCGTTGGAACGCAATCTCATGGAGCTCCCGCATCGGGGCTTTGCATTTGGCGGCGATTTTATGTACGGACACCGCGCCAAGTGGAGTGCCTGGGGAGGACCTCCCCTAGGGCTATCCGACGAGCACGAGTACTTGATGGGAAGCGTGTTTGCCGTCAGCGCAACCGGCGTGCCCTTCGTCAACAGTGAACGGCATCGGCTGGTGACCTCGGTCTATGCGGGCATCGGACAGCACCTTGACCGCTTTTCGACGTTCCGCCTGCCGGGACGGCCGACCGGCTATGAATGGGAAGCATTGGCCCTGCCCATGATGCCTAGCGTCGCCTTCAATGAATTATATCCACGAAAATATGCCATCGGCCATCTCGAATACCGCTATGAACCGATCTTTTTTATCTATCCCTACATTCGCGGATCGTGGGGCCTCGTGGAACAGGCGCGCTTTCAGCCTGACGGCTCGATCCAATTCAAGATGGACGCCATGCCCGCCGTGGGCGGCGGCGTCGTGACGGGAGCGCCGTGGCGCTCCCAAGTCGAAATTAACTACAGCTACAACTTTGGGATTTACAGCGATCATGGGGGTGGTCCACCCCTGCCAGGCCGCCACGGCTTCTTCGTGTTTTGGTCCAAAGAGCTCTAAGCGGCCCCTCCCGCACGGCCCACGAATCCTTTCGGTCCACTTGGTCTCTCAGCAAATAGGTCCACTTACGTTATAATGAGGTGATGATGTCCCGACGTTTCTTAGGCATCGTAGGAACACTCAGCCTGATTCAGCTCTTCGCTGGAATGATCGTCGTGCACGCCGATGATGCCCAGGGCCTTTCCGATGGCCAAATTATCGAACAGGCGAAATCCAACTGGGAGAGCGGTGCAATCACGCCGGCGCTTGAAGCGCTCGATCAAGGCATCGAGGCGAATCCCGATGCGGTGACGCTTCACAAGCTCCGCGGGGACATCCTGGCGACCTCTCGCGCTTCCCAGCAAGCTCTCCAAGCCTATGACACCGTGCTTGGGCGGCAGCCCACAGCCCTCGATGTGCGATGGGCCAAGTGGAGCCTGTTGGTTCGGTCCGGCTACGGAGACGAGTCGATTGAAGAACTGCGACGTATTGCGTCAATCGACATCCAGAATCCTCTCATTCATTTTCGCCTTGCACGCGAACTCCGCAAGCTTGATCGCCTCGAAGCCTCACTTGAATCATACAAGCAGGCGGTCACTCTCGCGCCGGAGATGCTGACATGGCGGTTGGCTCTGGCACGCGCCCGCTTCGATGTCTTGGATTACGAAGGCGCCGCGAACGATGTGCAATACGTCCTCGATCGCATCCCGCCAGGCTCGCCGCTGGAACTGCCGGCTCATACGCTCGTGACGGTCTTTCATGGACATTCGCAGGACCGGGGGCGGCGCTTCGATCCCGTCTTTACACCAAAGGACATCACCCCGGATCAACTGAAACAGTGGGCGCTCATGCGCGCGGACGCGTGGAGATTGTTTGTCGCCGGCCGCTACGGAGAAGCCGAGCCGATGTATCGGAAACTGCTGGAGTTGAATCCGCGCGATCCATCAGCGACCCATCAATTCGGCCTGACTCTGATGCAGCTGGGCAAATGCGAAGAGGCGCTCCCCGTCTTCGGCAAGGTCTCGGATCTCGATCCGACCGAAGACCAATACGCGGATATCGTCTTCCGGATGGGGCAGTGTCTCGTGGAATTGGGAAGGTGGGAAGAGGCGCACCTGCACTTCTACACGCTGTATGAGAAAGCCGTGCTGTTCGAGCTTCAGAACAAGGACAACGCGCTTCCGCCTGGCATCCGCGTGTTGGACAAGAACAAAATCCTGCGGTGGTTGGAGAAGGTCCGCCCGCACATTCCCGCCGAAATGGCCGCTCTGGAGCCCGGACAGAAACCGGAATCGCCTTCACCTCAGGCCCGCACGAATGCTGACGCAGGTCCGACGAAGCAGGAAGTGGAAGAAGTGCTGAATCGGCTCAAACCCGAGCGGCCGTTGGACACGGGCGGGACGTTGGTAGGACGCGACGCTGATTTCAGCTGGTTTCGGTTCGTCATTCCTGCGGCCAAAGTGATGCGCGATGATCTGCCCACCGGCCAGCACGACTTTATTCCCCTCAATCCCAGCGACAGTTTTCTCACCACGCAGCCGGAAATCTATCTGGTGTTCCGACTCGTGTCCGACTCCTATGACGCCGTGCCTCTGGCGACCCAATGTTTCCTGGAAACCGCGGAAGCGATAGGACATCCGCGAATGATCGCGCAAGACCACGTGCTCATGGCCATGAGTGATCAATCAGGCTATTTCCGATTAGCGGCTCCTGAACGGGGCTGGACGCCGGGCCTGTACCGCTGCGGCCTCTTCGCCGGCGAACGGACCTCCGCCTACACGCAAGCAGACGAAGTACGTTTCCGCATCATCCAGGCGAACACAACGTCGTAGCCGCCGGTTACTTCGCGCAACAACTGGCGGAATCGGCCTCGCCTTCAGTCCCTGTCTTCTCGAGGGTCTTCCTAGGGAATGTCCTAATCACGGTGCCCGCTCGGAGCCCCATACAATAGTGCTATCGATGGCGTTGTTGAGCCACGCGAAGGGAGGCTGGATGATGTTTCGGCTATCACCTTGGTTACTGCTTCTTCCGTTCCTCCTCTTGGAGGCAACTGGCTGCGCGACGAATCCCTACACCAAGCGCTGGCAGTTGCTGATGATCCCCAGGTCCTACGAGGCAAATCTAGGTACTCAGGCCTATCAAGATGTCTTAAGCGATCCGAAGGTGACGGTGTCGAAAAATCCAGCCGAAGTCGGGCCGGTCGAGAGAACTGCGGCGCGCATCATCGAGGCGGCCAAACGATCACAATACGCCGAGGCGGCGAAGGACTTTAAATGGGAAGTTACCGTGATCAAAGACGACGGCACCAAGAACGCCTTTGCCTTGCCGGGTGGGAAGATTGCCGTCTACACCGGTATCTTCCCTGTCGCAGATAATGAGTCAGGACTTGCGGCCATCATCGGGCACGAAGTCGTTCATGCGCTCGCCCGCCACGGGTCCGAACGCATGAGCCAGGGCGTCCTGGCGCAGATCGGGCTGATAGGCGCCTCCATTGCCATGCAGACTCAAGGGTTCAGTCCCGCCACCAGTCAGTCTGCGATGTCCGCTCTGGGCGTCGGCACGCAGGTGGGCGTACTCTTGCCGTTCAGCCGAGCGCACGAATCGGAGGCCGATTACATCGGCCTCTTGCTTGCAGCGGACGCCGGCTATGATCCCCACGAGGCCGTCCGAGTCTGGCAGCGGATGCAGCAATCAGGAGGCCAACAGCCGCAGGAGTTTCTCTCCACCCATCCGGGACATGAAACCCGAATCAAGCGGCTGAGCGAACACATGCCTGAAGCGCTGGCGCTCTACAACCAGGCAAATAAGGCTCCAGTCGCGCAGCTTCCTCCGGTCGGGGCGACTGCGGGAGCGCCGTTCGCTCAACAGCAGTGAGCAGGCTCACCGGACTGCGAAGTCGCATGGCATCACCCTTATGGAACACTTCCATAGTCCTATGGAGATTTTCCAGGGCTCCCTATCGTCAGACCACCATGCGTGTAGTGGAGTCAGGTTGCTAAGCTATTGTTCTCTTTCTACAAGTCACCATCTCTCTCTTTTAGTCAATCTCGGCATGGTCTCTGCTGAAGTGCTGCTCCATGCAGCGCCATGCTTCCGTCCTCTTGATCGACGATAGTCCTGGCGAACGGGAACTCTTCCACCAAGCGCTACTGCGCACTGGACTCGATATTGTCCTCTACTCCGAACAGGATGCGGAGGCGGCTCTGCATTTTCTGAGACACAGGTCTGAGTTACCCGGATTGATCCTGCTCGATTGGCATCTCTCCCATCAACGCGGCGACGGCTTCCTAAAGCGCATGCGGGCAGAACCGCGGTTTGCGGCGATTCCGGTCGTCGCGTTTACCACCTCGGATGACGGAACCGATCTTTCGGCCGCCTATGCGAACGCCGTGAACGGCTACGTGGTCAAGCCGGAGACCTTCGAGGACCTTGTGCTCTGCGTCGGAGATATCTGCCGGTATTGGTTGTCAAGAAATCGAACGCCCTATTGGGTGGAAACCACATGCTGACGCGGGCCGCCCTTAAAAATCCGTACGCAGTCTTTGCCATCTGCATGATCGCGCTGCTGCTTGGTGCCGTGTCGTACAAGAAGATGCGGGTCGATATTTTTCCTGAAATCAAAATACCCACGATTCTCGTCACTACCTTCTACCGCGGCATGAGCCCGACCGAAATGGAAGGCGCGATCACACTCCGCATGGAGCAGCGGTTTGTGGAAGCGAGTTACGTCGAACACATCGAATCGCAGTCGCTTGCGGGAATGAGCTATATCAAGGTGTTCTTCCAACCCGAGTATGGAATCGATGCGGCGCAATCAGAGTTGACCAGTCTCGCGTATAGCATCATCCGGCTGTTGCCCCCCGGCGTCTATCCGCCCTCCGTCTATAAGTTCGGCGTCGCCAGCCTGCCGATCGGCTTGCTGTCCATTAACAGTGAGAGCCTGGGCCCCAAAGAGATTCGTGACCTGGCCTATTTTACGGTACGGAACCAGATCGCCAGTATCCCGGGCATCTCGTTCGGCCCGCCGCTGGGAGGCAAGGTCCGCCAGATCACCGTCTTTCTCGATCCCTCTCGCTTGTTGGCGCGCGGAATCTCGCCTTCTGAGGTGGTCAAGGCGATTAACGCTCAAAGCGCGATCATTCCTGCGGGAGACATCAAGATCGGGGATTTGGATTACTATGTGTACTCCAACAGCCTCATCGACCTGGTGGAAAAGATCAACGACATCCCGATCAAGATCGTAAATGGCACGCCCGTCTTGGTGCGCGACATCGGTACGGCATCAGACAGCGCGGCCATTCAAACGTCTGTCGTGCGGGTGAACGGTCATGAGGCCACGTATCTTCCGATTACCAGGCAGGAAGGAGCCAACACCTTGGAAGTGGCCGACGGCATCCGGGCCAAACTGCACACACTCACCGAAATCCCGGCGGGCGCGTCGGTCAAGTTTCTCTACGACCAATCACTGTACATTCGCCAGGCCATCGGCAATTTGCAAAAGGAAGGGTTGTTGGGAGCAGGGCTCGCGGGACTCATGATCTTCCTGTTTTTGCAGAGCATCAAGGCGGCGCTCGTCGTGGGTTTGGCGATTCCGCTTTCTCTCACCACCGCGCTCGTGGCCCTGTATCTCACGGGCCAGACCGTCAACATCATGACCCTGGGCGGCCTGGCGCTGGTCATCGGAACGCTGCTCGATAACAACATCGTCGTTCAGGAAAATCTTCATCGGCATCTCGAAATGGGGAAGGATGGCCGTTCGGCCGCAGAGGACAGTGCGACGGAACTGACCCTCCCGATTTTGGTGGCCACCATCTGCATTTTGATTGTGTATCTCCCGATCATGTTTTTTACGGGGATCGTCAAATACCTCTTCGTCCCGCTCGCCATGACCGTCACCTTTGCCATGCTTGCGGATTATGCCGTCTCCATGTCCGTGACTCCCGTGGTCCTCGCGCGGTTGTACGCCCGGGGCCATGTCAACGAATCGGGCGAGGATGATGGATCGGCCGGCGAAGGCTGGTTTCGATATGTCCTGGCGATGTACGAACCCGTGCTCCGGACGGCCGTTCGCTTTAAATCACTGGTCATTGCCGCAGCGGTGCTGGCGCTCGCCGGAACCGGCCTCCTGTTTCTTCCCCGTTTGCACACCGAATTCTTTCCCAAGATCGATGCCGGCAACTTCACGATGATTGTCAGCGCCCCGGAGGGTTCGCGCATCGAAAAAACCACGGCCATCGTGGCTGAGATCGAAACACTGGTGCACGAGACGATTCCAGCGCAGGATTTGGAAGAAGTGATTTCGAACACAGGACTCTATTACGGTGACGCCGCACGCTTTGCTCCGAATACCGGTAACCACACCGCCTTCGTACTGGTCAACCTCGTGAGCGGTCACGAAGGCACGACAAACGATTACATGGCCTCCCTGCGGACGAAATTTCGGCAATCGCTCCCCGGCGTTGAAATCTCGTTTCAAACCGGTGGCATTATCAGCGAGGTGCTGAATTTCGGCTTGCGCGCCCCCATCGATATTCAGGTCAAAGGGCCGAGGTTGGACCTCATTCGTCCCGTGGCCGAAGACATCAGGATGAAAATCGCCCAAGTTGCCGATACCACCGACGTGCGCATCAAACAGGGTAAAAGTTATCCGGAGCTTCACATCAACGTCGACAGGACGAAGGCTGCCTACTATGGATTGACTCAGGATCGCGTCATCGTCGACGTGATCACCGGGATCAGTTCCAATCTCGCTCTTAGTCCCAACTACTGGCTCGATCCTAAAACGGCGAATGGCTATTTCCTGCTGGCGCAATATCCCGAACAATCGCTCACGAAGATCGAGGATCTGCTGAACATCCCGATCATCGGGGCACGCACACCGTTAAATCCCACGGCATCCCTCACGACCGGCGGAATCAGCGGCTCAAGCATCGCGCTGCAGAACACTCCCTTCGCAGGTCGCAACCTCGACCTCTCGAGCGGCTTCTATGCCGGCGACGATCGACGCGGGCCGCCGGTATTGCTTCGCGACGTCGCCTCGCTGGACATGAGAACGGGACCGGACTCGGTCGACCATTACGATCTTTCGCGCTTGATCGATGTGTTGGTCACACCCGTCGGTAATGATCTCGGGCGCGTCGCTCATGACATTGAACAGGTGCTGGCGGCGATCAATGTGCCTAAGGACGTAACCATCGACATGAAGGGCGAAGTGGCCAATATGCGGCAGGCCTTCAATAATTTCACCTTGGCGCTTCCTCTGGCCGTGCTGTTGATCTATCTCGTCATGGTGGGACTGTTCCGCTCAATGATCGATCCCTTGATCATTCTCGTCGCCGTCCCCCTCGGCTGGATCGGCACCATCCTCATGCTGCATCTCACCAACACCTCCGTGAACGTGGAGTCCATGATCGGCACGCTCATGATGATGGGCATCGTCGTCTCAAATAGCATTCTGCTCGTAGACTTTGCCAACCGGATGGTCCGACACGGAGCGACAGCCGAACAGGCTGTTTTGGAAGCCGGCAAGCGGCGCATCCGTCCGATTGTCATGACGGCGCTCGCCACGATTCTCGGTTTGTTGCCGCTCGCACTGGGCTTCGGCGAGGGAAATGAAACGATGGTGCCGCTGGCACGTGCGGTGGTCGGCGGCCTCGCGGTTTCAACGGTGATGACATTGGTCGTCGTACCCGTGATGCATGCGTTGGTGCTGGCAAAACGGGTTCATCCCCATACGTCACCAACGCCTGCGGCGACAGGAGAAGAGATTTAGGATCCATGTTGATCTATGGTCTTCCACTCGTCGCGTTGATTCTCACGTGTGGCGGTTGCCAGCGTCAGGAACCCCCTCAGCCACCGAAGCATGCCGCCACTGCGTCCAATGGGTCGTATGAACGAGACCTTCCAGTCGCCACTGGCAACCAGCCGGTGGATGTCCAAGTGGTCACAGCCACACGACGGCCGGTGGTGTATACGATCACCCTACCGGGCAACATCGCACCGCGTTATCAGACCACTCTGTATGCCAAAGTGTCGGGCTATCTGAAGTGGATCGGCCCAGATAAGGGTGATCCGGTGAAACACAACGAGGTCGTCGCGATTATCGATGCACCAGAGGTTGAGGAGCAGTATCAGCAGGCCGCCGCCGACTTCAAGATTAAGAGAATCACGTTTGAACGCCTCAGTAAGGTTTGGAAAGAGTCGCCTGACGTGATCGCCAAACAAGATGTTGATGTCGCCGAGGCGGCCTACGAAGGCGCCAAAAACCACATGCAGCAACGGGCCATCCTGCGCGATTACACGAAAGTGCGTGCTCCCTACGACGGCATCATTACCGCCCGGTTTGCGGACCCCGGCGCCTTGATCCAGATCGCGACCTCCTCAGCCACGAGTGCGATTCCGCTATTCACCATTATGGATCTCGCGACGGTCCGGATCTACACCAACGTGCCGCAAGACGATTCACCGTGGATCATTTCAGGGAAGACGAAGGCCACCGTAACGGTCAAGGAGCTGACTGATCGAACGTTCACCGGGACTGTGACACGGTCAACGTTGGCCCTCGACCCCTCGACCAGGAGCCTGTTGGTGGAGATCGATTTGCCCAATCCAGACCACGTCCTTCGACCGGGCACGTTCGCGGAAGTCACACTCGCGCTTCGCGAGATTCCGAACGCTCTCGCGTTGCCGGCACAAGCCGTCGTGAGTCAGGTGAAAGGAAAGGTCGTCTTCGTGGTCGAACAAGGGCACGCGAAATCCGTGCTGGTCCAGACAGGCATCTCAAACGGACACTGGGTAGAGATCGTCAGCGGTCTTCAGGGAGAGGAAGAGGTCGTTGTCGTCGGCAAACGCCGAATGGCAGACGGCATCCCGGTTCGCGCCACCCCCTACTCCTTGCCAGCCGCAGAATCGGCTCAACAAAGTTTCGAACGGCGCTCGGCCGGTACCAGCGCATCTCCATCGAACAAGTAGATGATGAAATCACCATGGCTCACCCTCGAAGAGGAGAAATGATCATGACATCTCTTCGGTTCCAATTGATGGCTTGCGTCAGCGTGACGTGCGTGATGCTCGGTGCGATCGAGTTGCGAGACAGCATGGCACAACCTGGTCACGACCAGGCGTCCCTGCCAATGCAAGGAAGCTTCCTCTCGTTCCAACAGGCGGTCGACACGGGCCTCAAGAACCATCCGTTCATGCAAGAGGGCAACGCGAACCTCAAAGCCAATGAAGCCCGGACCGAGCAAGCTCGTTCCCTCTACTATCCGCAAGTATCTGCCAACTTCGATAGTGCGGCCGGCGCAGGGCGAATCAATCCTCGCTTTGTGACGCCAGCCGGTGGGCTGCTCCAGCCAAACCTCAGTTCCTATGCTGGCGGCGTACTCGCCACCCAACGGGTCTACGATTTCGGTTTCACGCAAAATTTGGTGGAATCGAATCAGCTGCAACAGCGAGCCTCCGAACAGGACATCAATGCGAGGCGCGCCCTGGTGACGCTGTCAGTGCAGCGATCGTATCTCAACAGCTTGAAGCGACGAAAGCTGGTCCAGATTGCCGAGGAAACCGTGAGGGAACGGGGAGTCATTACCGGACAGATCGAAATCCTGTATCGGCAGCAACTCAAATCGAAACTGGATTTCGATTTGGCCAGAGTGGAATTGGTCAATGCCCAATCGCTCCTGGTCAAGACCCGCAACGATGCAAAAGCCAGCTTTGCGGATCTGAACCGTGCCATGGGGATTGCGGGCCCCGAGGACTATGTGCTCGAAGACATCTCGGTCGACGTGAGGCCGGTGAGGGCATTACCCGACTTGCTGTCGGACAGCCTGTCCCACCCCGAACTGCAACGGGCCAAGGAGCAGACAGCTTCCGCTGAGGCCAAGACACGGGCCATGAAACGTCAGTATCTTCCCACCGTGTCGGCGATCGCGAGCGGAGGCAGTTACGACACCTTCGATTCCAGTCGAACGGATGTGCCGACCGGAGGTTGGTGGGCAGCCGGCGCGCTCGTCTCGATGCCGCTTTTCACCGGCTTCATGATCGAGAATCAGGTTCGCGAGGCGAGTGCGCAGCAGGCTGCTGCGCAAGCCGCGAGTCTCAATATCGAGCAGGCCTTGACCCAGCAAGTGACCAATGCGTACCTCGATACGGTTACGTTTGCTCAGCACATCAAATTGGGAGAGGAACAAGTGAAGACCTCGCAGGAAGCCCTCCAACTCGCCAAGCAACGCTACAAGCTCGGCCTTGGCACCATCGTGGAAGTGACGCAGTCGGAGGTCGCGCTGACGGCCGCAGAAACCAGGTTGGCCGAGGCTCAATACGACTACAAAATTGCCGAAGTGACCCTGGCCTATGCCTCGGCAGGCGGCATCCAACTCGCGGTGGATCCTACCATGCGATAGACTGCCGTCGCGGAGATCGTGATCATGGAGCGTGGTTGCGGGCGGACTGAGGAACCACTGACGTCTGCCAACGACTCATGTCGATCACCAACTCATCCTTCGTGTTGGCAAAGATCGTGTCCCACACGCTGCTGCGTTGCCTCACCACCGCTTCGGAAGGTTCAAAATACAGATCAAACCCCTTGGCCGCCGTGGGACGCATCGGGTACCGACGGTCGTAAATCATGCCATAGGTCGGAATGCCGTAGACGATCTGCCAGTTGCCGAGGAGGACGTGCAACTGGTCACCGTGCACGTACATTCCGCCTGACGTAATCACCCGCTTGACCGACGTTTGGGGCTGGCTCAGATAGAAGGTGACCCGTTCGTTGTATGTCGAAGCAGCAAAGGCATCGGCCAGTTGCGGAGCCAGCAACGCCACCTCTTCATCCTTGAAAGCGGGGATGAGTGGCGCCTCACCTTGAAACAATTTTTGAAGCCAGATGCGATGCTCCTTCACCGTCATGCCGTTGAGCAGGCGTGTCATCTGATCGGCGGTAAAGGCCTTTGGATGGGCATGGTGCCCCGGCGGCCATTCCGGGAGCACAGCGTCGTCTTCCTCCAAGCGGACATAATTGACCGGGTCTTCGTAGATGGTGCGATAGGGCACGTATGGAATGGCACAGCCGGCGACCAGGAGCCAGATGAGAAGTTGCGGAAACAGGCCCAAGAAGGAACCGCCTCTTACGAGCCGGCTCCCTGCGCATTCCTGTGCGACCTCCGTCATCGTCACGTCAGTCGGTGATGGTCACCGTCATCTCGACCCGCTCCAGCGGGTTGTCCCGGCCATCGCGTTTCATCGCGACAACGGCATCGGCCGCTTCCATCCCGCTCACGACCTCGCCGAACGCCGTATATTGCCAATCCAAAAAATGCGAATCGGCCACACAGATGAAGAATTGGGAGCCGGCACTGTCCGGGTCGTTGGCGCGCGCCATCGAGAGGACGCCCCGTTTGTGCGGTTTACTGTTGAACTCTGCTTTGACCTTGTAGCCGGGGCCGCCCATGCCATGAGAGGAGCGATCAGGATTCTTACTGTTCGGATCCCCTCCCTGGATCATGAATTTTGGAATCACTCGATGAAAGGTGGTACCGTTGTAAAATCCTTTCTTGGCCAGGTCGATGAAGTTTTTCACATGGCCGGGCGCGACATCATGAAAGAATCGGAGCACGATATCTCCGATTCGCTGGCCTTTGCTGGTGATCGAAATCGTGGCTCTGGTCTTCTCCGTCACGTCAGCCATGGCTCCATTCCCTTTCCTATCATCGGGTGAACAGCGCGTCTCCTACCGAAACACAAATGGCGGCGGAGCGACGCCGCCTTCCAGCCCCTCATTGATGGCATTCCAGCTTTTCCCATCATCATCGCTTCGAAATGCGCCGGCGTTGGTCCCGGCATACAGCGACCCATTGGATGACTCGACGAGCACCTGTACGGCCATGCTGGTCAAGCCGTGGTTCAGCGGAACCCATTGCCGGCCCTTGTCCGTGGTTTTAAAGATCCCATGGCCCGTGGCGACAAACAAGCCGCGACTGTTGAACACGATCCCTCGTATGGAATCATTCGGCAACGCGCGGCTGATCGAACGCCAAGTCGTGCCGCCGTCATTGCTTCGAAAGACTCCGCCGTCGAACGTCCCGGCGTAAATGCCGCCTTCTGGATCGATGGTCAGGACACGGATGAAATTCTCGATCATCCCCTCGTGATCTTTCAATCCATGGGGCAAACGCACCCAACCGCTCGAATTGGCCTTGAAGCGCAGGACCCCCTTGCCGGAAGTTCCAGCATATAACGTACCGTCCGCCGACTGCGCCAGCGCATGAACAAGGATCTCATCGAGGCCGCTGGTCACCACCGTCCATCGGCCCTCAGCCCGATTTAATCGGTATGCGCCATCGGCGGTCCCCGCATACATCTGATCGCCGACAGCCAGCAAGGTCTTCACTTCCTTGCGCTTGAGCCCGGCGTTCACGGATTGCCAGGTCTTGCCTTGATCCGTAGTTCGAAACACTCCCTCTCGAAACGTGCCCACGTACACTGTTCCGTCCTTTGCCGTCGCCAGCGACAAGATAAACGGGTCGCTCACGCCTTCACCGGATTTCATCCAGGTTGTGCCGCGGTCTTCGCTGCGAAACAGGCCGAGCCCGAACGACCCTGCGTAGAGCACATCCGTCCCTACCAGCGTCAGGGCCTGGATGCTGGCGGCCTGTGGATCAAACGGACCGGGTTGGGCGGACGCCGGAAAGGTCGGCGACAGGAAGAACAATGTCATGACCGCCATCATCAATTTCGTCATGGGACTATCCTACCGAACTCGATGGCCTGCTGTCCTGATGGGTAAGTCGGGATCCAAAGGAAGGTCCATGTTGGTGGGTTGACCGCGACCGAAGAGCCGGGCGCCAAGAATGCCGATCTCGTACAGGACCATCAACGGAACGGCCATTAGCATCATCGTAAAGAGCGTGGCATCCGGCGTGATGATGGCCGAGATGATCAAGGCGCTGAGAATGGCGTGTTTGCGGTATTTAGCAAGTTGCTGCGCGGACACCACTCCGACGCGCGCCAGGATGGTGAGCACCAGGGGCAATTCGAACGCACACCCGAACGTCAGCAGAAACTTGACGTTGAAATCGATGTACGTGCCGACGCTCAGCTCGGGCGTAATATCGCGATCCATACCGAAGCTGACAAAGAAATCGATGACGAGCGGCAGGATGACGAGGTTACAAAACAACAGTCCGAGTCCGAAGAGCGCCCCGGCAAGCAGGATCAGCGGGATGCCCCAGCGCTGCTCCCTGGGGAGCAGCGCTGGTTGCACAAACTTCCAGAACTGATAGAACACGACCGGCAGGCTGACCAGCACCGCCGCAAGGAACGAGACCTTGATCGAGGCGAATAGCGCTTCCGTCGGGCCGTAGAACACCAGAGGATTGGGGAAGGGACGATTCAACCATGCCACCATCTCGGCCGAATAGGTGAAGGCCACCATCAGCGACACGAGCACCGTGGCTCCGATGATAATCAAGCGCCGTTTGATGGTCTGAATGTGTGCGGCCAGCGGATTGATGATCGGCGGCATGAACGGCGTTCCAGTGACGGCCAGTCGGGCCCACAATGACGCTCCTCAATGGGCGGTGGCGTGCGAATCGTGATCGCGATAAATTCGGATCAACTCCGCCATCTTGTCTTTCTTCGCGAGTTTCTCCTTCTGCATCTGCTTCTTGGTTAATTCTTCCGCCGGCGTCAGCACGTGGCGTTTTTGCAACTCATTCAATTCCAGATCGAGGCGATGGTGGGACTCTTCCAGTTCGCGGAATTCTGTGTTCGATTGGCGGAGCCGCTCCACGATCACATTGTCCGTCAGCATTGTTGTACCTCCTGGTTGAGTGACTACTGCAGTGGCTGGTATCCTCCCTCGTCACGGCACACCGGCGAACCGGAAAGCCTGACGACAATCGGGTCCAATTCCATAAGGACGGCATCTTCCTCTGGATTGGCATAATACTTCGGCCGAATGGCCGTTTGGGAAAAGCCGAACCCCTCATACAGCCGTTGAGCGGCCTGGTTCGAGGCCCGGACTTCAAGAACCGCACGATGGGCGGATTGGGAGATTCCGGTCTGTAATGCGGTGGAAACCAGGGATCTGGCGATCCCGCGATGCCGCATCGACTCGATGACCGCCAGGTTCATCAGCCGGACTTCCTCGAAGACAATCCAATAACAAAGATACCCGACTATCGCCTCAGCCAAAACCTCGGTTCTTCCCTCGTGCCTGGCCACCAGAAAATGCGCGAAGGGATTCCCGCTCAGCTCTGCTTCCAGCATTTTGCGCGTCCAGGGTGCCGAGAAGCAAGCTTCTTCTATCCTTAAAATTTCTGAAAGAGATTCGAGGGTTGCGGGTTCTATGGTCCAATTACACGCTGTCATGCCTTCCGCCTGGTGCGAGCCGGCTTCTTGTCCAGACGGCTTTTGAGCGTTCGCGCGAGCTTTTCCTGCCGCCTTGCCACCGGTGAGATTCCTCCGGACTGTTCATATTTGAGTTCAGCTTCAGGGCGCTGAATGTACAGAGGACTGATTCCCAGCCCGGCCCGATCGCCACGAGACAGGCGCAGCAGTCCCGCCAAGCCGACCGACACAGCCGACGGTCTCATCTGGTCGGCGGCTTCCGTGATGACGGCGGTTCCGATTGCTGCCTTGATGGCCGTCTTCTCCGTCTCCCATCCTTCACCATACACGATCACGGGTCCGCTGAGTTGTTCTCCCAACGCTTTGGCGGTACCGACCTGCTCCGACACGAGCCGCTCGAGGTGATCGCTTCCTCGCCATTGAAACATCGCCCAATACACTTCGCCGCGACGGCTATTGATGACTGGACAGACTGGCATGGTCGCATCGCGCAGATTCCACGCCATCCCTTCGAGGGTCGGTACGACAACCAGGGGCACCTGCGTGACCGTGCGGATGCCGAGCACGACGGAGAGCCCGACTCGCAGCCCGGTGAAGGATCCCGGCCCGATGGACACGACAAGCCCGTCCAATTTTTGCGGTACGACGCCAGCATCTGACAAGACTCGGTCGATGGCGGGCAATAGCAGGCGAGCATGGGAGCCGGCCGCAGCCTGGTCGCAACGGGCAAGTACGCGTTCTCCGCTCAGAATGGCGACGCTTTGCCAGGCCGTTGCGGTTTCGACTGCAAGCACCTTCATGATGTGATTTCACCCACCCAACCCTGGGCGTCTGTTTTTCACCCGCCCGATCCCCCGATTGCTTTGCAATCGATCACCCGAGACGCGCCTTTTTCCCGAGGGCCTTGAGATGCGAGCTGAGGACACCGGAACGAGGCGGTTATCCTTGTGCGAGTTCGCTCGGCTTGAGGGTGGTATTCGGGATCAACTCGTGAAACGTCACCTGGACACTTCCCTCCCCTCGCCCATCTTCCAGCAAGATCTTGAAGGGGCGCAGCATGCGGCCGTCAGGAACGAGCGAGAGATCGGCCGATTCACCCACCGCACGGAAATCTTCATATTGGATGATGGCGTCGATCTCGCCGGTGTCCGTCAAACGATCCTCTTTTACAACTAAGAAAGTCTGCCGGTCGAACCAGAGCCGTCGGTGGACGAGTGATCCGCCATTGGGCGCAGGGCCGGAGATCTCGAGACGGTAGTGATCCCCATCCTCGGCCACCTGAGCCGTTTCGTTGACGCCGATCGTGCCGGTTCCAAGCACCCCCCGCATCGCCCACACACTCAATTGGAAGGGGCGCGCCAGTTTGCCCATTTCGCTCATGTCGGCAGGATGTCCGGTGAGCACCCGCCCCATCGTGGGAAGGCGTAAAATGAACTGATCGTCTGCTTGAACGAATTCAAACAACTCGCTGCCAATGGCCGTGAAACCACGGAGCCGCATGGCATTCGGACGTCGATAATACACGGTCCCTTCGACCCGGGTCGCAATCGGGATGATCCCGCCACGGACTTTCGCGCTGAAGAGACCTTTCATCGTCTGAATGGCCGATTCACGTTGGCGGAGCAAGGCCGTCAACTCCTCCGCCGTGGCCTGTTTCAGCTGAAGATCTTCCTGCGGCGCGGAGGTCGCACAGCCGGCGATGAGCACACCCCACACGAGAAGATGCCAGAGGCTCGGAACGCGCCCCGTCGGCGGTTTACGCCAATACCACATCCAATGCCTCCCCGACTTCGCTGATTCCCACCAGGTCCATGCCCTCGATGGCGTCGAGTTTCGCGAGATTCCGCTCCGGCAAGAGACAACGCTTGAAGCCCATCTTCGCGGCCTCACGGATACGCAATTCAGCCTGACTGATGGCCCGGACTTCCCCTCCTAGCCCCACTTCTCCCAGTACCAGCAACCCCGGTTCTATCGCCACTTCGCGTAAGCTCGACGTCACGGCAGCGACGATTCCCAAATCGATCGCAGGCTCGTCGATGCTCATGCCGCCCACCACGTTCACATACACGTCTTGACCCGACAGGTGCATGCCCAACCGCTTTTCCATGACGGCCAACAGCAACGACACCCGGTTCAAGTCCACGCCATTGGCCATCCGCTTGGGCATCGCATAGCTTGTCGCCGAGACCAGCGCCTGCAACTCGACAAGGATAGGTCGCGAGCCTTCGAGACTGGACACGACAACCGAGCCCGTGCTCCGCTGCGGGCGCTCGCCTAAGAACAACTGAGACGGATTGGCGACTTCTTCGAGACCGGATTCTTTCATCTCGAACACACCGATCTCATTGGTGGACCCGAAACGGTTTTTGACGGCGCGGAGAATGCGATAGCTGTGTCCCTTGTCGCCTTCAAAATACAGCACGGTGTCGACAATGTGCTCCAGCAAGCGCGGCCCTGCAATGGCCCCTTCCTTGGTCACGTGTCCGATGATAAACACCGGGATGCCAGCCCGCTTGGCGAACCACATGAGTTGTCCCGACACTTCCTGCACCTGACTGATGCTGCCTGGCGCCGAGGTTAATTGCTCCGTGTAGACCGTCTGGATGGAATCGACCACGATGGCCGCCGGCTGTATCGCCTGGACGGCTTTCAAGATTTCTTCGAGCGACGTTTCGGCCAGAATGAGCAAATGCGGATGTTCGACCCCCAGCCGCTGTCCCCGCATCTTGATCTGCCTGGGCGACTCTTCACCCGACACATACAGGACCGGCTCTGTGCTCGACGCAAGGCGGGGCAATGCCTGCAACAGCAGGGTAGTCTTTCCGATTCCCGGGTCTCCTCCGATCAAGATCACGGCGCCAGGAATCACACCTCCACCCAGCACACGGTCGAACTCACCGATACGGGTCAGCCGACGGTCTTCACCGATGACTTCGATCTCTGCAATCGGGGTCGGCTTCGCCTGCAAGGTCTTGAGGGCAACCGGACGTCCTTTGCCGGTAGCGGCCTGACGCTCTTCCTTCATGGTGTTCCAGCCGCCGCAATCGGGACAGCGCCCCAACCACCGTGGAGATTGGTGCCCGCAGGACTGGCAGGAAAAGACGGACTTCGCTTTCATGGACAAGAAGCCTCAGGTGGTGTGACGGCTCTTATCATAGAGGAAAGTGTCGAATAAAAGGAAGAAAACGACACCGCTGGGCTGGGAGAGGTCGCTGCTCGCTACAACTTCTTTCGCACGTCTTTCCAATCCTTCGCCACCTTGGCCTTTCTGGGTGCGTCGCCATTGGCAGAGTCAATAATCATGATCGCCTCGAGACGGCGGCGAAGAAATGTTTCGACGAAGACTTTCGAGCGACCGATTCCGGTCTTGACGGACTTCCACCCTGCCTCGTGGAGTTCATCGATCTTCGTCCCCAACGCGTCTTCCCCACCGGAAAGCGTCAGGACGAAACCAGGAGGACATTTGTGCGTGGCAAGCCAGTTCCTCGCGTCAGTGTTGATCGCAAATGCGTCGACGCCCGAAGGCACCGTTGCGACGTATATGATTCCGTAATAAAACTGGCTCAGCTTAGCCAGTGCCTCGGCAGCATCGGGCATAGGCTTCAGATCCTGCTGGAAACCGGAGCCGATGCCAGACAACGGTCCTTCGGAGCGAGCGACTTCGATCAGCGACGACAGCTCGACCACGAGCACGGGAGTCCGCCGCTCCCATACCACCAGATTGGCATGGGCTTCCGCGGCCGATACACGGGGGCTCCCTCCCACACGCACCTGGACGGGAACGATGCCCTTGCCGGTCGGAATGAACGGCAGGAGCGCCCTGCCGTCGCCACCCGTCATGCTCGTCGCCGCTGCCACGCCATTCACGAGAAGTTCTACAGGCTCTCCGCCCAACGGCGAATCATGGAGAATCCCCTTCGCCACGAGTTTGGCTTCAATGGTCGCCTCCTGCCTCGGTGCCGTGAGACTGTCCTTGACCAGGACCGTCGCGGAAACCTTGTCTGCACCCATCACGGCGTCGGCGCTGCACACATGGAGGCCGAGTAACAGGAAGAAGGTGGCGTGGGCTATGCGGCGGGGGGACTGCATCGTGTGGATTCGAAAACGTCGATGGTGGCAGAGCGGTGTGGCGCTAGGAGGACCGGAGTGCTGTCAACACTTCATCCACATGCCCATCGACTTTTACTTTCCTGAAGATGGCCTTGAGTTTGCCATTTGGATCAATGACAAAAGTGCTGCGCTCGATCCCCCAGTATTTCTTTCCATACATATTTTTCTCTTTGTAGACGCCGTAGGCCTTGGACACGGCGGCGTCCTCATCGCTCAACAGCGGAAAAGGCAACCCGAATTTCTTGATGAATTTCTGGTGAGATTCCTTGTCGTCCAAACTCACGCCGACGATGACCCCGCCCGCTCTCACAATCTGGGATTCCACATCACGAAATTCGCACGATTCCTTGGTGCAGCCCGGCGTGTCATCCTTGGGGTAGAAGTACAGCACGACCTGCTTCCCTCTAAAATTTTTCAAGGTCACCGGCTTGCCCTGCTGGTCAGGCAGCGACAAGTCTGGCGCAGGGTCTCCCACTGCAAGTTCTTTGGCCATGGCGATTCTTTCTACCGAGGCCCACCGCCGAACGTCGGACGGCTGTTTGTTGTCCTGTGTTCTTTGGTCACCTTTTCTGTCTGCGGATTGCCATACTGATGGAGGGCGGGCGAATCCCAAATCGTCTTATCGCCGGGGGCCAGGTTGGCCGCCTCGATGAAATGTTGCCTCGCTTCATCGACATCGCCCAACGCATTGAGCGCTAGCGCATAGTTGTAATGGGTCTGCCCGGACTGCGGATCGGCCGCTACCGCTTGCGAAAAATACTGCTTTGCCGCGTCGAACTGTTTGGTTTGATAGGCTTGTGTTCCCTGCTCCGTCAACGTCACAGCCTGCGGCGTCGCACCGCGGTCCAGCGCCAGTGGCACAAGCGGCCTCCCCTTTTTCGCACAGCCTGTGAGACCAACGATGACCACGAGCACCAGGACCAATACCCTCGCTTTCATGATGTTCCTCCCTGCAACAGTCGGCAAGTCACTTTACATGTTTCCTGGATTCTTCCTCAAACGTCTTCCGATATAAGACCTCCCATTCCGGACTGCCCTCCACGATCCCGCGAGAGTATGACCCCAGCTTGGCCCGGACCTTTCGATCGATGTCCTGTTCTTGCCCCAGCTCGCCGGCAAGCACCCGCTTGATCTCCTTCAATATCCGTCCATCCTCGGTTTTCACCTGGACCAGCGGGCTGTTTTTGACCGCCAGGAGGATGACATGTGAGAGGTGGCTGACCTTGTCTTCGGACAGCATCTGTGGTTCGTCGCTTGGACGATCCCCTCCTACAAAATGATGCCACGTTCACGGACCAGTTTCTGCTTGATCATCGTGAACATCTTCTGGTAATCGACCTGACCGGCTTCAATCTCACGTTCATACGCCTTGAGCAATTGGCGGACCTCGCCGTTCAACCGGTCCTCTATCGATAACTCGTCGGTCACAGCCTGATCCAACGCCTCCACAAGCGCCTTCGGCGTTCCCGTCAGCGAGACATGACCTTCTTGGACCAACCGCGCCACCAGGGCTTCAGCCATATGCCTGACCCGCTCTTTGGACAGCCGCATCGCTCACACCCGTTCGACCCGAATCCGCGGCGTTTCCATCACCCGCCGCAGGACTGTGGGATCGCCCGTGATGCGGCCGATGACATTGACGCGGTCCGCCGGGACAGGGTCAGGCCCCATACTCATCGGTGTGCGCCCGAAAAAAATGGCCAGCACCTGCCCCGCCCCCCAGAAGGCGACGTCACCGATCTTCACCTGATTGGTCGCCGTCTCCCGGTAATCCTTGACGCCGTCGAGCCTGAAATAGAACTCTTCGCCCCAGGTATTGACCGGAGCTTCCACAGGGAGCGCCGCGTACACCTCCTGAGCCGTTTTATTGCCTTTCAGCTCTGCTTCCACTTGCACGGCTCCGACCGTGATGCGAATTTTCCTGACTGGGTCAGCCAACGACGGGACACTCTCTTTCTGCAACGAGACAAAACCCGCTCCCATCGCGGACTCTAGCTTGTTTAACCGGTGAAATCAAGGCTACAATCAGCCGTCACGATGTTGACCTCCACCTTCGTTCTGCTCAAAGGGATCGGTCCTGCAACCGAACGGCGACTGTGGCAGGATGGCATCGCCAATTGGTCGGCCTTTCTCAACCGACCGGTGATTCCCTACATTTCCTCCATGAAAAAATGTTGGTATGACGACGTCCTCGCCACGGCACAATCGCGCCTGGCGGTCGGCGGTGCGGATTTCTTTCGAACGTGCCTCAAGAGCCGCGACCATTGGCGTCTGTTCGACACCTTCCGTCATCGCGCGTTGTATCTGGATATCGAAACTACGGGCCACTCCGCGCGCGAGGGATTCGTGACCGTCGTGGGACTGTATCGGAACGGACGCATGGAGAGTCTGGTCCGCGGCGAAAATCTGACCGAAGAGCGCTTGCACGAGGCGCTCGAGCAGACGGATGTGCTCGTCACGTTTTTCGGCAGCGTCTTCGACATTCCCTACCTCCACAGCGCCTTCCCCCGCTTGAATCTCAACAAGCCACACTTCGATTTGTGCTTTGCCGCCCGACGCCTGGGACTGCAGGGCGGATTAAAATGCATCGAGCGCGAGCTGCAGATCCACCGGGAGGAGGCTATCGAAGGCCTGGATGGCTGGGATGCAGTTCGGCTGTGGCATCGATGGCGAGGCGGCGAAGAGGAGGCGCTCGATTTGCTGCTGCGTTACAACGCCGCCGATGCCAGAAACCTGGAACCCTTGGCCGAACTTCTGTTCCAGCAAATGGTGGCTCGCTACGGTCCGCCTTCGGTCGGCGACGCGGTGACTCCATGAAAAAATCCCCGCGGTGGCTGGGCGTCGGCCGAACGGAAACGGGGCATGTGCGCCGCTCGAACCAGGACGTCTTCGCCGCGATCAACAGCTGCAATTTCTGGATCGTGGCCGACGGGATGGGCGGGCATCCTGCCGGAGACGTGGCCGCTCATGTTGCGGTTCACGTGGCCACGCAACGGGCGAAAGCGGTGCTTGTGGCGAAGGACCAGGCACCGGAGGTACTGGAGAAACACCTGACCGAAACGATTACCGAGGCCAATCGCGCCATTCATGAGAAAATACGGGACGAGCCGGCCCTCAAGGGCATGGGCACGACGATCGTCGCCATGACCATTGCGCCGACCTCTCCGCCGGTGGCCTACATTGCCCACTTGGGGGACAGTCGCGCGTATCGGTTTCATGCCGGCACCCTCACCCAGCTCACCCGCGATCACACGCTAGTCGCCCTCTTGCTCGAGCGCGGTTTGATCAACGACGCGACGGCCCGCTCCTATCCGAATCAGCACGTGCTCGCCAAAGGGCTGGGGATGGGGCTCGACATGACGCCGGAAGTCACTTCGACCGCGTTGACGGATGATGATGTCCTGATGCTCTGTAGCGACGGACTTACCAAAATGCTCGATGATACGGACATTGCGTCCATCCTCTCGCAAACACAACGCAATCCTCGGCGCGCATGTCACGACCTGGTGGAAGAGGCATTGGCTCGGGGAGGTGAAGACAATGTGACGGTCATCGTCTGCGCGTACACCACGCCTGCCAAAGTCGGAAGTCTGGCCATTGACAAGACCCTACCGCCGATGTAGCCTCAGAATCTAGCCACACACTCCTTCGCGCGCCATCCGTGATATCGACTAGCTGGAGCGATCTAAGATGTTGTTAATTCGAGGCTCCGTCGTTTACTGGGCCCTCTGCGTGACGGCCCTGGCGGCACCCGCCTGTGTGAGCTTCGCCTCCGACGACCAGAGTGCGGAGGCCGCCGTGCGTGCCCTCGTGCGGGCCAATGTCGAGAAGGACATGCGGACGATGTCGCGGATGATGGCGCACGACGCCGACATCACCAGCTATACGATCGGAGGCAGAAAATATGTCGGCTGGTCGCGTCTGGAGCAAGATCTTCGGGAGGAATTCGATTCGGCGGCCACCATTGAGATTTCCATCCAGGAGTTGAAGGTCTGGACCAAAGGCGACCTCGCCTGGTATGCCATGGAGCTCGACTACATTCGAACGGTGACCGATGGCAACGATCCGCAGCGGGCGCTGCTTCCACTACGCGAAACCGGTGTCTTGGAGCGTCGGGACGGACAGTGGGTCCTCCTGTCCTGGCACGAATCATTTCGCAATGCAGGGAGCGCGGTGACACTGAACGATCGACAGCCATCGCCGCCGGCGTTCACGTTGACGGCGTCAGCCCTAGCTCAAGTTGCACCCGACTTGAGCGGCGAATGGGAAATTCTTGAGGTGGAGGACGACAAGCGCTATCGGGCGACGTTGGACAAAGGCGGCAATGGTCCCTATACGCAACACGGCGGCCGTTTCGTCACCACACAGTTCGCCAACCGCCTCTGGCAGGGAACCTGGCAACAACAGGGCAACGATCGTGAAGGCGGCTTCGAGGTGCTGCTCTCAGAAGACGGGAAAGAAGCCAAAGGCGTCTGGTGGTACACCAGAGTCGGCAACCATAAAAACATCCCGCCGCGCGAACACGGCGGCACCTATCAATGGAAGCGGATCACGCCGGTGCCCGCAGCCCCGTGATCGATCCGAACGCCCAGGCACAGCCGGCGCATGGTCAGCGCCCGGCCGGGCTTTGATGAATTTACGTTTTTTGGAGGAACTATGTACTGGCTCGTGTTACTCAGCGCCCTCTGGCTGTGGCCTTCTCCAGTCTTGGCAGACGGCGGCCATGCTCATCATGCGGTGCCGACACTGAAGAATCAGATTACTACCGTCGTCACGATTAAAGACAATGCCGTCACCCTGACGTTCGGACCGATCGATCTTCCCTCGGGGCATGAGGGCGACTTGGCCGCATCGATGCCCAAACACGTTTTCCAACTCCCAAAAGACATGTATATGGTGGGCTTCAAGTCCGCCGTGTTCACGCAGGAAGGGAAGACGCTTCCCCGAAATTATCTCCACCATATTCTCATGCTCAACAACGACAAGCCCAGCGTGTCCTGTCCCGGCGAGCCGCTGTTTTTCGGTGGAGCGGGCCTGGAGATGACGGAAGCGAAATTTCCGGAAGGATACGGCGTGAAGCTGGCCAAGGGTCAACATCTGATGTCGGTCGTGGCGTTTTATCATAAGGCGCCTCCGACCAAGCATGTCATGGCCAGTTTCACCATGTACATGGCGCCCGAGGATCAACCGGTGAAGGAGATGGATGTCTACCAGGTGGGCGTCAACGTCGTGTGTTACAGCAAATTCGCGCAGCGTGGCCCGGACCAGACCGACGAAGGCATCGAAATCAAGTCGGGCGTTCAGGTCCACACCGCCCCATTGAAGTTCTCCATGGATGGCTGCGTGAAATTCGCCTATCCGCACGGACACGATGAGCTGCTGCTCATCGCGCTCGAGAACAAGACGAAACAACAGACGCTCCTTCGCACCGTGCCGGACGTCATGCGCGATGGCACCTTCCTCGAGTTTCAACCGCATCAGGTCTACAAAGACGCTCAAGGGTTTCCTGTCACCAAAGACGACGACTACGAAATGGTGATGGTGCATCATCATCCCCTGCAGAAACAGGATCCCCAGCACGGCATGGGCAATTACCTGTTGTACATGACTCCAGGCACCTGTCCGTCCCCCGCCACGGCGAGCGTCCACTAGCCGTCAGACGAGGGACCCGATGCGCGATCCCTCGGGACGCCGCCTGGTCCCCTACGAAAGTAGGAGCTCTTTCCCCCAGAGCCAGGCTGTGTTTCTTGCGCACACCTGTGCTAATCACTTACCGACCCGAGCAGTAGATATTCGTCTACCCACGCCTGGGACGGTTCCGTCTGACTCGTTGAGGCGCGGGATGGTGACTTCTCTCGCTCTGGAACCGTGTTTCCTTTGGATACCGGTCCGATGCCGCAGAGCGAACCCATAACCATCCTTCTCGTCAACGAGCACGCCGAAGAGATCAAACTCGTCACCATCAGCCTGCGCGGGTTCTTTGCCGACGTCCGCATCGAAGTGGCCTATTCCGCCGAGGAGGCCGACCGAATGATCCAGGCCCCGGCGGAGGCGTGGGCCGTGGCGCTCGTCGACGAAAGTTCCCTGCCCGATCCGCCTTCGACCTTCATCTCTGCCCTCAAGCATCGGATGCCCTACGCCTCAATCATCTTACAGACCTCACGAACCGATTCCGGGGCAGCACTCGAGGCGCTTCAGATGGGCGCGGACCTGTTCCTGTACAAACACTCTCCGGCGTTTTTGACCGAGCTCTTGTTTTGCACGAGAGAGGCCATCGACAGACGTGAGAGTAGGTTGGCGGCAGAACAAGCGGAGCGCCGGCATTCCTGGGTCGTCGACTCCCTCGGGGATGTCCTCTACGAACTCGACGCCGATGGACGGTTTCTCTCGCTGAGTCGCAATCTGCCGGCCTCGCTGGGCTACCGACCGGAAGAACTGATCGGCCGTTCATACTCCACATTGTTTTCCGAGGCCGAGCAACGGCTCGCACGCTTTCGCTTCAACGAGCGGCGCGCCGGCGACCGCGCGGTCAGGGAATTTGAAGTGACGCTTCAAGGAAAAACGGCCGAGGGTATGGGGCACATGCTCGCCTCCGTCACAGCGCGCGGGTTGTACGACGCGTCGCGGCGCTTCCTCGGCACCATCGGCCTCATTCGAGACGTGTCTCACCGCAGAAACGACCAGGCCGCGCAGCAGGCAACCATCGAGCAACGGCAACGAGCAGAAGAACTTCAGACAGTCATTCGGCAGATGGCAGAACTCTCGCAAGGCCTCGAAGCGCCGCTCTCCGCCCTCGTGCACGAATCACAGCAGCTCGCCGATACGCTCCGCGAATCCCGCATCGTCGACTGTCTCGAGACAATACGCGGCCAGGCCGCGGCCTCGGCAGAGCTGGTTCAGCGGCTGACGCGCCTGGCCCGTCCGGCGGGACCCGCGCACATCGTCAACCGCCTTCTCGATGAGCTGTTGCAATCGGCATCCACGGCCGCCGGATCGAGCGGCTTCACTTTGGATTTCACCTCGGCCCTTCCCGACTACACCGGCGATCGCGAGACCACCGCCCATTTCTTCCGACAGCTGCTGGCCTATGCAGGTGCGTATCTGGCAACGGTCGGTCGGCCTCATCTCCTTGCCATCAAAACGGGCGATTTGGTTGATACACCCACACTGTTTCCCGTCGCTCCTTCCACGCACATCCAGCTGGACATCACCGAAACCGAGAGAGTGAACCCCTCAGGCCGCATCCTGCCGTCGTTGACCGACAGCCTCGATGTGCTCAGCCTCTACCGGCTGGCCGGAGCGCTCGGCGCAACGCTCGACGTGTCCGCGCCGGCCTCAGGGCCTTTTCGCATGATCGTCCGACTCCCGACGGGACCCTCTCCTGCATCCGGTCAGCCGCAAGTCACCGACGCGGCTGCCATCGAGCGAACGCCTGAAGCGCCGCCATCCGTGGACCCTTCGGCGGCCCAGGACCTGGTCACTGCCGCTCGCACCGAGCGCCGCAGCAATGCACGGGTCCAGACAGCGCTGCCGGCGAAGATCACCCGAGGATCGTCCGTCTGGAAAGGAACAGTCATGAGCCTCAGTGTGAGTGGAGCCGGAATACGAGTGCAGGGCGACTTTCCGCCGCTGCCATCCCAGGAAGCGGTCATCAGGGTTACGACCGCCGTTGCGACGTTGGAGCTTAACGGCCAGGCTCATACACGACCCGCGGCCGCATCAGGGATCCAGCTGTCGATTCAACCCGACACTCGACTAATCGTGCAATTTACTGGGCCGAATCAGACGGAGAGGGCGGTTCTCGCCTCGCTCATTGCGGCCACTCATGAGCGATCACTTGCCTTCACACTGGACATCCACCTCCCCATCCCGGCTATCCTGCCGCACGCCGATCGGCCCCCTTCTTTCGACCTTGCCGAATATGACCGCCGGGAAACCGTGCGCGTATCGACGGCCTTACCCGTCCGCCTGCAAACAACCTTCCGGCAGGAGCACGGCACCCGCCTTCAGGCACAGGTCATAAACCTCAGCCGCTCCGGCGCATGCATCGTGGGGCGGGAACGGCCCGAGGCGCTGGAAGAACGCCTCGAAATTCACTTCGCCCCCGCCCATCGCAGCGAGCCGGGGTCACATGAGCCGGGAGCACCGGATACCACGCTCGCAGCACGTGTCGTCTGGACGGCCGCCGATCCGACGGTTCCCAGCGCACTCCACACGACGGACCGGGACAATGCGGTACGGTCGGGACTCCGGTTTGAACCGCTGACCCCTTATGCCGAGCGCGAACTGAACCGCGTCATCAAACAACATCTCCGCGCCCAGCGATCCGGCGAAGCGTTTTCAACGGCGGCGCCCGTGATCAGCCTGCCGCGCGAATGCCGCAACGCTCGTGGTCAGACAATCGCGATCACGGACGACCATCTCAGTCAATTGGTCGATCCGAACTGTCCCACGATCATTATGGCCCCTGGGTATGGGCAAACGGCTTCGGACTATATGGCCCTCAGCTACTATTTGGCCCAACATCGGTTCCGCGTGCTTCGCTATGATCCGACCAATCACCTCGGGAACAGCGAGGGCGAGCTCCAACAGACGACATTGCGCAGCATGCAGCATGATCTCGAAAAGGTCATGGAGTTTGTGCGGCACACCTGGCCGCAAGCGCCGCTCGTCGTGATCGCCTGCGATCTGGCGGCCCGCGCTGCATTGAAAACTGCCGCTCATACGGACCCCCTGGATTTGCTTCTATTGGTGAATCCCGCCATTGATATGGCGAGCCTGCTCATGGCGGTCCATGGACATGATCTCATCGCCGACTACCAGTTCGGGTTGCGGCGCGGCGTCTGCAACCTGTTGGGGTTGAACGTCAACGTGGATCAGTTCGTCAGCGATCTGGTCGCCGGCCGGTGTGCCGATCTCGAATCGACCCTGGAAGACCTCCGGTTGATTCGCTCGCCGCTCTGTATCGCGACAAGCCCCGCTGATTCCACCGCGTTGCCTCCGACCGATCTGCCGCACGCGTTCATGACCGCGTTGGGCACCCATACGAGGCTGGCGAACATTTCCTCGCCGGTCACCGACCGGCATCTCGACGTCCACGGAGCGCCGCCCGCCGCCTTCGGACAGCTGCTCAAGCAGATCAGTTCCATCATTTCGGTGCAGACTCTCTCACCTCAACAGGAAATCGCCGCGCAGCCCTTCGTCGCGCGACAACATCGCATCGAGCAGGAATTCAACTTCCTGCGGCATGACGGCTCGCAAATCAACCGAGAAGCGCTCTGTGCGGCCCATCTCGCCCAATTGCCACAATTGGGCAATCTGCATGAGTACCGGAAACTGCTGGATGATCTCTATGGTCTGATGAGCCCGCTGGAGCCCGGCGCCGTGCTGGTCGATGCAGGCGTCGGCCAAAGCGATTTGACACGCACGGCGCTGGTCAATCACACGTACCGCGCCGGCCAGTCCAGCTGGACCGACCGCCCACCTCCGCTGATGGTCGGCGTCGGACGGTCGCGCGAGCGGATCAGCCAGGCCCGCCATGCGGCGCTGGTGCTGCAACGCGAACTCGCGACGGGCTTCGTCGGCCGACTGTCGGCCATGCCGCCCCTTGCCATCGCCTGGCTTCAGGCCGATCGGAGGTCGGCGCTCCCGTTTAAGACCGGCTCGGTGAGCCGGCTGGTCTGCAACCTTTCACTCCCCTATGCGCCTTCTCCGCTCGCCGCTCTCAAGGAATGGGACCGCGTGTTGCATCCCGATGGCCGCCTGATTCTCACTGTCTTTCATCCGAACACGGATCTTTCCCCTATCTATCGGAGGCATCTCCGGCAGGCCAACCAGGACGAGTTCAGTGCCCAAGCGCAACCGCTGCTTCACTACTTTGCCCGGCTACGGGAAGCGATCCATCACGGCATCCTGCAGACATTTGATGAAGCAGGGCTTGGAGCACTTTTGAGACAATGCGGCATCGTCTCCTTCCGCATCCTTCCCATCTTCGACGGGCAAGCGTTGGTCGCCATTGTCGGGAAACAGAATTCCTCTGGCTCCCTTCGATAAGCCGGTGTATACTCCCCCTCGCTGTACAACTTTGCACATCATGTGCACGTGATGACCTAACCTGTTCCTGTCGGCGATGACTCATGCATAGCGGCGCGTCCTTCTCTCTATGAGCGTACGACCGACCGAGATGGCCTCAGCGTCAACGATTTCTCCTACACATCTGCTGGATTTGGTGACCCGTTTCTCCACCGAAATCGGCGCGATGACCGATCTCGGCGCCCTGTCCGAACGCATTATTCAGGAGCTCTGCCGTGTCGGCGGGACCACGCACGGCGCGCTGTATCTCTTGGATCGTGAGCATGAACATTTTCGCCGTGCGGGCCTGGTCGGCCTGGCCGCCGAGTCCTGTTTTCCCGGTACACTCGCACTGACCCATACCATCCCGCAACATCTGTCGTCTTCTCTCCAAACGGCCCCGGGCATGACCGAGCCGCACAACGGGTGTCGCGCGGCGTTGGATGATGCGCTCGCGGCCATGAGAGCTGGACGGAACCTGCCGCATGTCAGCCGCGGGCGACTCATCGCTTTTTCACTCCTCGGAGGCAACCGGACCCACGAGCATGACGCGACGCCTATCGTGTCGTTGCTCAATGCGCTCGCTCAAACCGCCACCAATGCGCTCGACACCAGCATGCTGTTGGAAGACCTGCACCGCTCGCACGCCCTGATGAAGCGCACGGACCGCTTGAGATCGCTGGAAACGATCGCTGGAGGATTTGCGCACGAAATCCGCAATCCGCTGACCTCCATCAAGACCTTCATCCAGCTGGCCCCTGAACGGAAAGACGACGCCGATTTCATCCGTGAATTCAGCCGCATCGTGCTCGACGACGTGTATCGGATCGAACGGCTCATCGAGGAAATCCTCGATTACGCCCGTTACATGGAGCCGAAGCTGACGGAGGAGGATGTCAACGACATCGTGTCTTCCTGCCTGTATTTTATCGAGGTCAAGGCGGACAGCCGCGGGATCAAGATCGAAAAAGAATTGGTGCCAGACCTTCCTCGTGTCATGCTGGACCGTCAGCAACTCAAGCAAGTGTTTCTCAACCTGTTTCTTAACGCCTTGGATGCGATGAGCGAAAAGGGCGGAGTGCTGCGCGTTCGGACGAGGCTCCTGTCCAAACCTGGCGGCAAGCCTTGGGTGCAAATAGAAACCGAGGACACAGGGCAGGGCATTTCCGAGGCGAATCTCGAGCACATTTTTGATCCGTTCTTCACGACCAAGCACGAGAGCGGCGAACACGAAGGCACCGGTCTCGGTTTGACGATCGTGCACCAGATCATCGAAGAGCACCATGGCGACATACAAGTTAAGAGCGTTGCCGGCGCTGGCACCACATTTCTCGTCAACCTCCCAGCGATCCCATCATGACATCAAAAAACGGCATTGAGACGACCGTGAAGAAGCGCGTGCTTTTAGTCGATGATGAAGCCCGCGTCCGGGCCTCGCTCAAGGCCGTCCTTGAGCCGGTGTATGAGGTGATTCAAGCCGCCGACGCGCAGGAAGGCCTCGATTTGTTCCACAAAGAAGCACCGCATGTCGTGCTGCTGGACGTCATTCTTCCCGGAACCGATGGGTTATCCGTTCTCCAGGCGCTACGGACGGAACAGAATCCGACCCCCGTCATCATGCTGACCGGCACCAAGTCCGTAAAAACGGCGGTCGACGCCATGAAGCTGGGAGCCGCAGACTATCTCTCGAAACCGTTCGACGTCGAAGAACTGCGGATCGTCGTGGACCGCGCGCTCAATTCTCAGGAACTCGAACGCGAAGTCAAACACCTGCGCGCCCAGGTGACCCAGCGTTATGCGTTCCATAACCTCATCGGCAAGAGTCGGCCAATGCAGGAGATATACGGCAAGATCGAACAGGTTGCCGACAGCAGGACAACAGTGCTGATCACCGGTGAAAGTGGCACCGGCAAGGAACTAGTCGCTAAGGCCTTGCATTACAACAGCGGCCGGCGAGACCGCCCGTTTGTGGCATTGAACTGCGCCGCCCTTCCCGAGACGTTGATCGAAAGCGAGCTGTTCGGTCACGAAAAGGGTTCGTTCACCGATGCGACGGCTCGCCGCGTGGGTCAATTCGAGCTCGCCAACAGCGGTACCTTGTTCCTCGACGAGATCGGGGACCTCAGTCCCATGACGCAGGCCAAGCTCCTACGGGTGCTGCAAGAACGCGAATTCACGCGCATCGGCGGCGTACAGGCCATCAAAGTCGATGTTCGCATCGTGGCGGCGACGAACAAGAACCTCGAGGACCTGGTCCGGAAAGGGCAGTTCCGCGAGGACCTCTACTACCGAATCAATGTCATCGCGTTGTACCTGCCCCCGCTTCGCGATCGGGGAGAAGATATCCCATTGTTGGCGAAGCATTTCCTGTCCAAGCGGATCGAGGAGGACAGCCGGCCAAACCAGGAATTTTCCAAGGAGGCGATTGAGCTTCTGACCCGGTACCCGTGGCCGGGAAACGTGCGAGAGATGGAAAACATCATCGAACAGGCGTTCATCTGGTCGAAGGGCTCGGAGGCCGTCACCCCCGAACATCTTCCAACGATCCTTCGCAACGACACCCGGTCCTCCTCTTTACGAGACGATACCCTTGCCGGCCGCCTCTCGCTCGAAAAAGCCGTGATGGAATTCGAGCGGGAGATCATTCTTGACGCCCTGAAAAAGAACAACTATGTGCAAACTCACGCCGCGACCCAACTCGGAATCAGCAGGCGCATGCTCAAGTATCGCATGGATACACTGGGTATCGGCCGTCCGGACAACGACACCACCCCTCCTGAACCTGAATCTGTCGTGCAGGAATAACACACCCCCTGTTTCGAACTGCGTGAATTCTGCAGCAATTCAGGCGTTTTCGTGATCCAATCTACGTAGAGATCCATACGTGGAAACTACATATAGGGCCATCACCAGACAGCACCACATCCACTAGAATTTCACGCATAAATAGCTGAAAAGGAATACGTTTTGCTTGACAGAATACGTACATCGGGGTACATGAACAACATATGGCAATGTCCTTCGAGCCGCAGAGACCGGCGCAGAAGCCCACCGTCCTGGTCATCGACGATGAGGCAGGACCACGCGATGCGTTGAAAGTCATCCTTCGTCCCTTCTTTAATATTCAATCCGCCGAATCGGCCCAAGCCGCGATCGACGTGCTGAATCAGCAGCGCATCGACCTTATTACGCTGGACCAGAAACTCCCCGATCGGCAAGGTCTCGATTTGCTTCAGGAAATCAAACAACATCACGCCGATATCGAAGTCATAATCATTACCGGATACGGCAGTCTGAGATCCGCGATGGAAGGTATCCGGCATGGAGCCGCAGGATATTTGCTCAAGCCCTTCAACGTCACGGAACTGATTACGCTGGTCAATCAAACGCTGGAAAAGAAACAGCGGCTCGACTATCTTCGCCGCTATCTTCAGGGGTCCAATGCTCTCTGGGGATCTGAAGCGGAATGTGCACGGGCCTGGCAAGAGCTACGCGCCGGGTACGAGGCAATCGGTCGATCAGGCGGCCCGACCTTGCCATGGGGAGACGACACCGCAGATCTGCTGCCCATGCTGTCCGATCTTCTTGAAGCCAAAGACCGTCAGCTCTTAAACCATTGTAGCCGGGTGAGTTTTTACGCCACCTTGCTTGCCAACCGGACGAATCTCACCGTGGACGAGCAGAAATCACTGGCACTTGGGGCGTTCCTCCATGACATCGGCAAAATCGGCAACGAGCCATACCGCTTTGCCGACGATGAAATCGTGGCAAGAGACTGCGAGAACGCGCAACGTGCGCATCCGGAAATCGGTGCGAAGATGGTGGGTCCCCTCGGCCTGCCCGCAGCCGCCGGGCAGATTATTGCCTGTCACCACGAACGGTGGGACGGCTCAGGGTATCCGCACGGGCTGCGAGGGGATGGCATTCCCATCCTGGCGAGAATCGTCTGCCTGGCTCAAGCGTTCGACCACCTCACCGCCGAGCTCCCGGACCGCACCGCGCTCTCGATCGACGATGCCAGCAAATTTCTCACCGAACGGTCGGGGACCTATTTCGATCCCGCGCTCACCATCTTGTTCACCCAGGTCGTGCAGGAATGCAAGGCGTCGTTGCCCGCGATGGCCATTGCGACCAATCCCTCCAGCCGCTCAGACGCCTGAGCCTTTCAGCGTTTTGTCTTCGCGCCCGCAATCAACTCCGCCGCGGTAGCCCGCACCTTCGTGGTGACCGCTTCCCCACCGATCATGCGCGCGATTTCCTCCTCGCGGGCAAGACCGGTCAGGGCCCTTACTGCCGTGGTGGTCCTCTTGCCATCTTGGCCTTTGGCCACCAACAGATGGTGTTCGGCTTGAGAAGCCACCTGTGGCAGATGGGTGATACAGAAAACCTGGTGGTAGGACCCCAGCTTTCGCAGCCTGCTTCCCATGGCTGCAGCCACTGCTCCACCGACACCCGTGTCCACCTCGTCGAAGACCAGCACTGGCACATGATCTCTCTCTGCCAAGACGGTCTTCAGCGCGAGCATGATGCGCGAAAGTTCTCCGCCGGACGCGATGCGGTTGAGGAGACGAGGCGGCTCGCCGACGTTGCTGGACAGCAAAAATTCGACGTGGTCACGCCCCGTCGGTCCAAGCCGAGCCACCGTGTCTTCGGTCGAGACGGCAATATCGAAGGCGGTGTGTTCCATTTTGAGTGCAGCCAGTTCCTTCATGACGAGGGCCGTCAACCGCTTCGCAGCCTCCCGGCGCTTTTTCGTTAGCTGGTCGGCCCTGTCCACCACGGAACGTTCCGCGGCGTCGAGTCCCTTGGTGAGATTGGCGACCCGGCCCTCATGATCTTCCATCGCCAGCAGGTCCTGTCGGGCGCGCTCGCCTGTGGCCAAAGCCGCCTCAACCGATCCTCCGTACTTGGCCTTGAGCCGTTGAAGCAACTCCAGCCGGTCCTCGACCAGCCCCTGTCTCGCCGGGTCAGCCTCCAGGTCGGCAGCATAATCCCGAAGACGGCCGCCGAGATCCTTGAGTTGAATCGCTGCATCGCGGACCCGAGGTTCACAATCTGCCATCCCAGGATCGGTGTGTCCCAATTCGCCCAGCAGGCGTGCGACGCGGGCGAGTTGCATCAATATCCCCCCCTCGTCACCCTGCAGCTCGGCATAAGAAGTCTCCGCCAATTCTCGGAGTCGATGCGCGTGCCCCAACCGCTGTCGCTCTGCTTGTAACCGATCCTCTTCAACAGGCGATAACGCCGCCTGCTCGATCTCCTGCACTTGAAAACGTAACAGCTCCTCCAGCCGAGCACGATCGGCACCCCGCTGGCGCAGCCCGTCGAGCTGCCCCTCCAAATCCTTCCACTCCCGGTAAGCCGCCTCGTACAAATCGCGCATGGACTGAGCGGATGCGAACGCGTCCACCGCCTCGAGTTGCTTGACAGGCGCCAACAACGACTGCTGCTCATGCTGCCCGTGTACGTCAACGAGGGTACCACCCAACGCTTCGAGCACGCGAAGAGAACTGAGCCCGCCGTTCACATAGACTCGATGCCGTCCTGATCTGGAAAGAATCCGCTTGAGTACGAGGTCCCGGTCGTGAGGGCCCAGCAGGTCCATCGCCCGCAGTTGCCCGAGCAGCGGATGCGTGGCAGGAAGGTGAAATGAGGCTTCGAGCTGTGCCTCCTCTTCACCAGATCGGATCTGCTCAACCGAGCCTCTGCCCCCCACGAGTAAGGCGATGGCATCGATGAGTAGCGATTTACCGGCGCCGGTTTCGCCGGTGAGCACCGTAAATCCCGACTGGAACTGAATGTGAAGCTGTTCTATGAGGGCAAAATTGACAATGCGCAGCTCGGAAAGCATTGTTACGAGTGAGGAACCTCTCGAGTCAACGTGGCTGTCAGTCTCTGCGCCCGCGATGCGAGAACGAAGCGCTGGGCAAAGCGCGTCTTGGCGCGCCGGGGTTAGGCGGAGCCTGCGTGTTGCGCCAAGAGCTGGTCAATCATTTCCTTGAACTGCCGCTTCGGCCTGGCGCCCACGAGCTTTTCCACGACCTGGCCATTCTTGAAAAAGAGAATCGTCGGTATGCTCATGACCTGGTAGCGTCCAGCCACTTCGGGATTTTCATCGGTGTTCAGCTTACGAACCTTGACCTTTCCTGCATACTCGTTGGCCAATTCGTCCACGATCGGAGCAACCATCTGGCAGGGTCCGCACCAGACCGCCCAGAAGTCCACCATTACCAACTCCGGGGCCTTCATGACTTCGGAATCCCAGCTTGCATCCTCCACCTTCAACGCATTGCCTGCCACGTCTCTCCTCCTTGAAAATCAATTGAATCGCAGAAATGAGTGGGGAATCATCGTACCGCAGCCTTCTCCGAGGAGTCAAACCGACATGTCACTGGTTTACCACGCCCATTCAGGAGGAACCGTGAACCACCAACCCTCTGGTTTGGCTTTCCGCCAAGCCGTTTGCTGAGGCCAGACAACCGCGACGAGGGACGGATCGAGCCTCGTGGCGAGTTCGGACGTGACGTCTGCCTGTTGTCGAGCCGACGCCTGAATCATCTCCTTCGCCATACGAGCAAGGACGTTGGGAGGATCCAGCAGCTCTTCCGGCCCCCCGGAGCTCAAGTTCAGATAGAGATGCTCCATCGCCACCCAGCGATCCGCTTTCGCCAGCCATTCCACATGGGCATCGAGCGCTTGATACACGTACGTCAGGTACAAATAGCTCCGTGCAGAGGGATGTTCCTGAACCTCCTGCCGACACGCGTCGACGGCCCGCCGATAATCTCCGGCTGCGAGAAAGACTTTCGCCCGCTGTAAATGGGTGGGCGGCGTGGGAGCAGCAGTCATCACCGACGTGCTGCAGCCCGTCACGCACAGAACGACGGCGACAGCGCAGCTGACAGAAAGACGGGGCTTGAGCCCGACGAGCCGCCTCATCGGGGCGCTCCGCCGACACGCGGCTGCGGCTGGGCGGTTTCCAGATGACCATAGGGTCCACCCGGTGAAGCCCATGGCAATCCTTTCTCGCCCCACGTGAGAGGACTCAGGATCTGTTTCACGACATTCGTGCCATAGTTTTCGGACCAGCCGATCCCCGTGAGACTGAGCATGAAATTGTACTGCGCCCGGTCGGGAAATTGGAGATAAAACAACCCGAGGGACCAGCATTTACATGGATTCTGATACAGCGCGACCACATCGTATTCCGGACTCGTGCGATTATTGATGTCGTAATACCCCTTGGCGCCGATCAGCCACCCAAAGGGTGTCCGAAACGCCGCGCCAGCCGTCACAAACTGGACTTCATCAGTGGGATCGAACACTTGATTAAACGAGATGGGGTTCCAGAGGTCGCCCCGCTGAACCCGATTCCCATTCCTCGAGTAACGCTGGCCGATTTCCACATACCACTCATTGGACTGTTGAAGCCGGAAATCGGTATTAAACTGGCTGAGACCGGCGCTATAGGGATCGAAAAAGGCGTCCACCGTCACGTATCGGTTGATGGGGGGCCTGGCGAGTGAAACGGCGCCAGCGCCGCGCCCGAATACCGGCCCAGCCAGCTGGGCCACCGTGAGTTGGGGCTCGTTGTTCCCGATGACCGCACGCAGCCAGATGTCGGAAAATTTCTTCCCGGCGATCGGAACCGTCGCCGGCTGCAACGGCTGCGTCACGGTGCCGAGGGGGGGCACGGCGCCCGGCGCAAAATCCCTCGCCTCGGTCTGCACGGCGCCGACGTGGTAACTCTGGGCCAGCGTGAAATCCAGCCAGTTGAAGCTTTTGTCCCCGTCCTGTTCCAGCAGCCGGCTCCTCACCATATAGGTCAACAGATTCTTTTTCGGCAGGTTGTCGACCTGATCGATCTGCGCGATTTGCGATTGATCCGTCGCCGGAACGTACTCGTAGATCGCGCTCGGCTCGATCGTATGCATCATGGCATTGCCGTCGTCCCGGTTGAAACGGCGGCTCATTTTAGAGGTCGCATCGAGGGCTGCCCAGAAGGTTTCCCGGTGCAGACTGCTGGTCTCCTGCACGCCGCGCGAATAATAGACCTCACGAAACTTGACCTGAGGCGTAAATCCCACCACATGGCCTAGATCGAGGACGTCGGTCGAGAGTCCGGGGACGACATCAAAGCGGTTCTCCGTGAATCCCTCCTCCCGGAAGAAATACACCGCGTTGGTGTCTCCCCCGAACAACAAGGGAGAATTGAACAGCGCAAGGTTCGGTAGACTGTAGCCGACCTCAGGAAGGCGCTGGAAGGTATCTGGGCCGCCGGACTGCAACGGCTGCAGATATTGACCGAGCAGATAGGCGTTCCCATAGCGCAGACGCTGGTTGGCAAAAAGGTTCGATTCGTTGCTGGGAAGCGCACGCTGCGCACCCGAGTTACTGAGTTGCTGCAGGTACTGGGGGTCGGACACGAGATTGGCATTGACCCGCAGCAGCAGATCCTGCGTCACTTGCTGGGTATGGGTACCGGTGATCAGCGCCCGCGCCTCCTTCGCATTCTGTCCAGTATCGGTCACTCCCGAGACATTCGGCAGCGTCGTTTGCTGGAGGTAGCTGACAAACCATTGTCCTCTTGCATACCGGTTGAGCGCGTAGCGGTATTCAAAATCGCTGCCATATCCCAAGTTCGAGTAATACGACGGTGAAATCGTGAGATCCTGGCTTGGATTAATGGCCCAATAGTATCCCTGCTGGTAATGGAACCCGAACCGATTGTCGTAGGCCGGGGTCGGGATTAAGAATCCACTTTGGCGGGGCGATAGCGGATACGTCATCGTGGGAAACGGGATCACTGGCACATCCGCTACGCAGAACCAGCCCCCTTTGAACGCGAGACTGTCGCCGGCGTTGAGATCCAGATCTTTGAACCGAAATCGCCAGGCCGGCGTTTCCCCTTCCGGTGCATCGCAGTTGGTAAACCGTCCTTCCTTGAAGCGATAATGGTCTTCCGAAAACCGCTGAATCAGACGCCCGTCGACCGTCGTGTTGGACGCCTTGATGTACACTTCTCCGTGGGTGACGACCCCCGCCTCGGTATTGACGTTCAACTCCAGCCGCTCGGCGATAATATCGGCTTTGGGATCGGTCAACCGCACGTGCCCGGTGGCAATCACGACCCCTGGCAGCGCCTGGATGGTCACGTGGTCGGCGGTGAGGTGCACCGACCCCTGATCGATCACGACGGATCCGTCCGCCTCATAGATGTCCTGTTCTTGAAGATAGTCGATGCGATCGGCTTTTACGTCGAGCGGAGGAGATCCGGAACCGGTCTGACCGGACGGACCGGCGGCGGCCGCCAACAGCGGCATCGATACAAGAGCAACCAGCAGCACTCGCGTCAGGCGGTCAATGACTCGCGTCACCACTCCCGCCATATCAACCCCGCAGCCGGGACAACCCACAGCCTCGCAACGATGCTTTCGCTTCACCGACGAGCATCAAGGAGCCGGTCACACAAATCACATCTTGTGGCCGCGCAAGGTGTCTGGCATCGGCAAGCGCCCCAGTGACCCGTGCGTTCCTTCTTGCCCGTGGCCAGGTTTCCCCGACGAGCGGCAACAGTTCGTCCGCCGTCGCGGACCGGGTCACATCTGCCTGCGTCACCACGACTTCGTCCACGAGTCCTGTGAAGCACTCGAGGAATCCGCGATGATCCTTGTCGCGCATCATGGCCAGCACGAGGATGACCCGGCTCAAGGGATTCGAAAGGCGAAATGTGCGGAGGTAATCAGCCAGGGCCTTGGCCGCCGCAGGATTATGAGCCCCGTCGAGGACGGTCAGCGGGTCCCGTTGGACGATCTCCAGACGCCCTTCCCATTGAACCTCCCGCAGCCCTTCGCGGATGGCCGACTCTCCAACCGCGAGCCGATCGCGTCGGGAGGTTTCCACCAAAGACACGGCGCACGCGCAATTCTCGAGCTGATGCCTTCCGAGCAAAGGACAGGACAACTCGTCATACCGCATGCCGAAGCCGGAATATTTGAAGCGCGCCGGCATCTCGCCTTCGACCTGAAAGTCACGCCCCAGGCAAAAGACCGGCGCATCCTGCTCACCTGCGATTCGCTCGATCGTGTCACGGGCCTCGCCGGGCAGACGACCGAGGATCACCGGCACGTGCGGCTTGATAATGCCGGCCTTCTCGAACGCGACGGACTCCAGGGTGTTGCCCAGGTATTGCTGATGGTCCAAGGCGATCGTCGTAATGGCACTGGCCAGGGGGGACACAACATTGGTCGCGTCAAACCGGCCTCCTAGTCCCACTTCTAGCACTGCCAGGTCAACCTGCGACTCGGCGAAATACTGAAAGGCCATCGCCGTCGTGAACTCGAAGAAGGTCGGCGACACGTCTGGCTCGGAAATGCTCTTGACCAGTTCCGTCAGCCGCGCAATATCCGATTCGGAAATCATACGGCCGTCCACTCGAATGCGTTCCCCGAATTCGACGAGGTGCGGCGAAGTGTACAATCCCACACGATACCCTCCCGCCTGAAACATGGCGGCCGTCAGTGCGGCGGTCGAGCCTTTGCCGTTGGTCCCGGCAATGTGGAGACTTCGATATCGAGACTGCGGCATCCCAAGCCGGCCTGCCAGAGCCGCCATGGTGTCCAATCCAAGCTTAATACCGTGCTTTTGGAGACTGTAGAGGTAGGAAACGGCAGCAGTGTAGGTCATGGTATGGTCGGGAGAATGGCCACGAGTAGACTATGAGCTACTCGCTTTCGGACTCCGAGCATCACCCCTCACAGACCAACGTTCTCCACGGCCCGGGCGGAACGGCGGCTGGACTTTCTCCACCGTCTTCATCGCCAGGTGTGAACAGTCCATCTGCCAGTGACATTCTGCTCAAGCCGACCGGAGCGACGCCTGGGATAGGCGCGTTCCGGGTAATCGATTGCAAAGCAAACGGCGGGTCAGGCTGGCGCAAAAAACTCGCCAGGGTTGGGCGGGTGAGAAAGGCTGTTTCATCACCCTGCTAGAAATGGGCGACGAGAGTGCTAAGAGTTTCTTTGAGCTGCTTGCGCTCGACGATCATATCGATCATTCCGTGCTCCAGAAGAAACTCCGCGCGCTGAAATTGATCCGGGAGCTGCTGTTTGATGGTTTGCTCGATCACCCGGGGACCGGCAAAACCGATCAATGCCTTCGGCTCGGCCAGGATCACATCACCCAGCATGGCGATGCTGGCCGTCACGCCCCCGAAGGTCGGGTCGGCCAGCAGACAGATCAGCGGAAGCTTGGCCTCGCCCAGCTTCGCCACGGCCGCAGACGTTTTGGCCATCTGCATGAGCGAGAGAATTCCTTCCTGCATGCGCGCGCCGCCGGACGCCGTCACGAGCACGACGGGCAGTCGGCCCTCAATGGCGCGATCGATGGCGCGGCAGATTTTCTCGCCCACTACCGAGCCCATGCTGCCGCCCATGAATCCGAAATCGAAGACACAGAGTGCCACTCGACGGCCGTTCATGAGGCCTTCGCCGATCATGATGGCGTCCTTTCGCCCGGTCTTTTCTTGTTGAACCTTTACGCGCTCCTTGTAGGATTTGGTGTCGTGAAAATTGAGGGGATCCAGCGGGCCCAGGTCGGCATCCCACTCCTTGAAAGTTCCGAAATCCACGAGGAGCGTGATGCGTTCCATTACCGAAATCGGAAAATGATAGTCGCACTTCGGGCAGACCTTGCTGTTCCGCTCGACTTCCTTGCGGTAGACGATTTCACGGCAGTGGTTGCACTTGAGCCACATTCCCTCGGCCACCTTGGATCGCTTCGGGACATCCGGCTCAGCACCCTTTTGCTTCTTGAACCACGCCATCCCCGACTCCTTTCACCGCTCTATCGGCCACGGCGACTCGATGATTTCAGGAGCGTGCTGGAGAATAGCACAGCAGGCTCGTCTGCGCACGTAGTTTCCCGCTCGTGGGAACGTGGCATCTCTCATTCCGAGAGTGACTCGGCGAGAAAAATGCGATATACGATCGCACAGCCCAGCGCGATGCTTCCCACACTCGCCAATCCCTGCACAGCGAGGAAGAGCGGCCGACCAAGTCGCAAGGACCACATCACCGGAAGAGTCAGCGCGAGTCCGATCAGCATCATGCCCAGAATCGAACCGCAGCCGAACACCGCGATGTACATTAGCCCGCCGATCACGCTGTCCGCCGACGTCACAACCAGCAGCAGCAACGCTGCGGAACCTGCCAGACCATGCGCCATCCCGATGCAGAGCGGTCGCAGTGATTCCCGCCACCAATGGGCATGACCGTGATCCTGGGCATCGCGGTGGCTGTGTAAATGCATGTGGCTTCTGCCGTCGTGATCATGGTGATGGAGATGCCAGCGTTCCCGAATCAGTTTCATGCCGAGCAGACCGCCGAGAACGATCAGCATGACGCCGACGATGCCTTCTGCCGCCGCCGCAAGCGGCTCTGGGATCGGCACGCGAAGCACGAGGACGATCGCTCCCACGAAGAGCAGGACGGCAGTATGGCCCACTCCCCAGCTCAGACCCACCAGGCCAGACGCACGCCATGAGGGCCGCTCGGCGAGCACCGTCGAGACCGCAGCAAGATGGTCAGAGTCCAAGGCGTGACGCAGTCCGAGGATGAAACCGAGCCCGAGAACGGTGAGATAGGAAGAATCAGCCATGCGGGACCCAGAACCATTCACCGAAGGCGTTCAGCACGAACAGATGCTGCACGGGAGAGCGAGACACGATCCAGACGGAGATGGTCCGCTGTTATCCGCCGCGCGCGTGCATCTCGAGATGCGGATCCTCGCGCAAGCGATCGATGCCGATCAGTCCGCCTTCACGCAGCCCCGCACGCTCCAGCGCTTTTCGTTCTTCTGCGCCCCGGTCGCGACGCGCTTCCCACCCAGCGCGAATGAGCGCCAGCATCTCATGAGCCGCAACGCCTTCACGGAGCGGTTTGCGCAAATCCGTGCCCGTGGTCGCGTACAAGCAGCGGTACCACATGCCGTCGGCCGTCAGGCGGCTCCGGTCGCATGCCGAGCAGAACGGGGTTGTCGTGGATGGAATGATGCCGAACGTTGCGCCGTCAGGGAGCCGGAATCGTTGCGCAGGAGCCGATCCACGTTCAGGCAACGCTTCAATGGTCCCATAGTATTTGCCCAAGATCGCCAGCATCATTTCACGCGACAGCACCTTTTCGGCAGCCCACCGGTTGGCGCCTCCGACGTCCATATACTCGATGAACCGCACCTCGGCCTGGAAATGCTTGGCGAACTCGATCAGCCCCGCCAACTCATCGTCGTTGAACCCGCGGATAGCGACGGTGTCCAGCTTGAGTCCGGTAAAACCGGCACGGCCGGCTGATTCGATCCCTTCCAAGACCCGCGCGAACTCGTCGCGGCGGGTCAGCTGTCTGAACCGCTCCGGTCTCAACGTGTCCAGGCTGACCGTCACCCGGCTCAAACCGGCCTGGTAGAGCGCTTCCGCATAATCCGGCAGCAGAATCCCGTTCGTTGTGAGCGCAATTTCCCTAATGTTGTGGTTCTGCAGCAGCAGCCGAATGAGCCTGGGCAGATCACGACGCAGCAGCGGCTCTCCTCCTGTGAGCCGGACCTTGTCGACGCCGAGATCCGTAAAATAGCCGGAGAGCGCCGCCATTTCCTCGAACGTCAGCACATCCTCACGGGGAAGCCAGACATACTCCTCCTCGGGCATGCAGTAGGAGCACCGCAAATTACACCGGTCCGTCACGGAGAGCCGAAGACTTTTCAGCGGCCGTCCAAACGCATCGACGACGTTCTGGGTAGACGCGCTCTGTTGAAGGATCTGTTCCATGATCATTCGTTACGAGGATGGTCAAACGGCCGTCCACAGCTCGAGACGATTTTCACCATCCTCGTTATGGATGTTCTTCGACCCAGACCTCCCCTGACGGCGTATGCTCCAACTTCCAAATCGGGGTGATCTGCTTTAATTCGTCGATCGCCCATTTGCAGGCGCGGAACGCGTCCGCTCTATGTTCTGCGCCGGCAATGATCAACACAATATTTTCGCCAATCGTGATCTCGCCGTACCTGTGAACGATCAGCAATTCCAGGATATCGAAATCCTTCAGCGCCCTTTCGCGAATCTCCCGCAGCTTCTTTTGGGCCATGCCCTCGTAATGCTCAAAAGTGATACCATCGACGTCACGTCCCTTCGAATGGTCCCGCGCCGTCCCGAGGAAAATGGAAATGCCACCGATCCGCCTGGAGCGGCTTCGCACGCGATTGATCTCCGCATCGACAGAAAAGTCTTCACGCTGCACGCGAACCAACAGTTCATTCTGCTCGGCTGGGCTCATTCGACCTCGCCATGATTTTCACCGGCCGATCCCACCGGTGACTTTGCAATCGATTGCCGGGACGCCCCGTCACCGGGGCCGGCCGCCGTCCCTCCGGCAAACGGAGGCAGCAGGGCCACTTCATCGCCTTCCTGCACCTTGGTATCGGCGTGGGCAATTTCTTGGTTCACGGACACCAGGACCTTCTTCTGGTAGATCAACTCGCCGATCTTCGGATAGCGCTTGTTGACCAGTTCGATCACGTTTTTCACGGATTGGTTCTTTCCCAAGGCCAGCGTCAGGCTCGACTGGTTATCCGCAAGGGACTTCGTCATGCCGAACAGTCTCACCGTGATCATGCGTTTCGACTCATTCGTCCCCGTGCTCTCCGTGATGCCGTGACGTTCCGCTGTCCCGGTCATAGGCGCCAGATTTCCCGCCCGACTTTGAAACCAGCCAGACATCGCTGAAGCTTATTCCCCGGTCAATTGCCTTGCACATGTCGTAAATGGTCAGGGCGGCAACGGACGCGGCGGTCATCGCCTCCATTTCGACCCCGGTCTGCCCGCTGGTTTTGGCGGTTGCCATCACGGTGATCGAACAGCGGCCCTGTCGGTCCGGTTGAGGCTCTTCCTTGAAAGAGATGTCGACAGACGTGAGCAATAGAGGATGGCACATGGGAATGAGATCAGGAGTCTTCTTGGCGCCCATCACGGCCGCCACCTGGGCGACGGCTAAGACGTCCCCCTTGGCGATCTTGCCGCGCTGAATTTTTTCCAGGGTTTCGGGCCGGAGGTAAACTTTGGCTTGCGCAGTCGCGACCCGTTCGGTCTGAGCCTTCCCACCGACATCGACCATCCGCGCGCGGCCGGACTCGTTGAAGTGTGTAAACTCAGCCATTTTCCCCGCTGAATCAGTCGGTTAGATTGCGTCGACCGGTAATTATATGAGGGGGCGAAAGAGTGAGTCAATAGAGGCTGCGCCGCTGCGCCCTCCTCTCGGTACCCATCTTACGATAGGTTGACAGTCTCTCTTTTCATCCCGGACAATGACGGAAATGCCCGATAAAATTGTTATTGAACGCCTCGAATTTCACACGAGGTGCGGCATCACGCCCGAGGAGCGGCAACGGCCCCAACCCGTGGCCATCGACCTTGAATTGGACTGCGAAACTGCTTCGGCCGCCACTTCCGGTCATTTGAGCGACACGGTTGATTACGCTCAAGTGTCGGAGCGGATCGTCGAACTTGGAAGCAAGGAAGTCTGCGCCCTTCTGGAAACCCTCGGCGAGAAGATACTGACCCTGCTCTTCACAGACTTTCCGGTCAGCCGCGTACGTCTTTGGCTTCGGAAATTGGCACCTCCGATTGCACAAAAGGCGGGGTCTGTCGGTGTGAAGCTCGACCGACCACGTGCCGCCCACCATGCTCAGGACACGGATCCGGCGCCTTCTCGTTTTGTCACCCAGCAGCTCCACCGCCTCCCGAAAGGTCGTGCGCTCGATGTCGCTTGTGGAGCCGGGCGTCATGCACTCTATCTGGCCGCTCATGGCTTCGAGGTCGAAGCGATCGATCGAGATCATGACAGTCTCGCAAAGCTTTCGGCCGTCGCCGCCCAGCGCCGTCTCCCGCATCTCACCGTCAAACAAGTCGACTTGGAACGGCGCACCGATGATCGACCGGAATTTCCCGTGAACGCGTACGATGTCATCGTCGTCTGCTTCTACCTCCACCGCCCATTGTTCCCGTGGCTGGTTGAGGCCTTGAGGCCGGAGGGGGTCCTATTGTACGAGACCTTTACCATCGACAATTACGTACGCTATCGCCATCCCCGTCGATGGGAGTTCTGCCTGGCGCGGAACGAGTTGCTTCGGCTCACATCCTCCCTCCGCGTCCTCTCCTATGACGAGGGCGAACATGACGGAGGCCCCGGCATGGGGTCCGTCTGTACCGCGCAGTTAGTGGCACAAAAACCTCGGCAGGCCGTCCCCACGCGTGAGTCGTCGTGAGCCGTATTGATCTTCACCTCCACACCATCCATTCCGACGGAAGCCTCTCGCCGTCTGACGTCCTGAGGCGAGCGGCGAACGCCAGCGTCACGGCGTTGGCGATCACGGATCACGACATCACGAGCGGGATTCCTGAAGCCATGGCCACCGGCCAGGAACTGGGCATCGAAGTCATTCCAGGCGTCGAAATCAGCGCCTTTGACGGCCGGAGCGAACTTCATATTCTCGGCTATTGCCTCGATTGGCAGGACCCCCTGTTGCATGAGCGGCTGGCGACGCTTCGAGCCAGTCGGCACCGCCGGAATCCGCTCATCATCGAGCGCCTCCGGTCTGCCGGATTGGATATCACCTACGAGGAAGTTCGTGCGCTGGCCGGCACTGAATCGGTCGGACGCCCTCACATCGCGCAGGTACTCATGCAGAAAAAATATGTGTCCTCCGCCAAAGAGGCCTTCGACCGATATTTGGCGGAGGGGAAAGCAGCCTACGTCGCCCGCGAGCTTCCCGCGCCCGCTGAGGCGATCAAGTGGATCAGGGAGGCCAAAGGGGTCGCGGTGCTGGCGCACCCGACCTGGATCAAGGACGACGGCGACGGGCTCCGTGGCTGCGTGACGGCCTTGAAAGAAGCAGGGCTTGACGGTGTCGAGGCCCATTACAGCACTCACAGCAAATCTCAGACATCGCGTTACCTCGAATTGGCGCAGCGACTCAACTTGCTGGTCACCGGCGGAAGCGATTTTCATGGGATCACGAAGCCCGACATCGAGGTCGGGTATGGACGCGGCGACCTCAAAGTGAATCCCCGCCTGCTGGAGCCGCTCAAATCAGTAGCGGCCGGACGTTGAAGCCGATTGCCGGCGCGTAGCATCACAATTCTTCAAGCGCAATCACCGCACATTTCCCTCAATTCGTTGACTCTCGGTCGCCGTCCGTTAGACTGAGGTCCATTCACTTTCCCTGCTAGATCATGTCCAAGAGCCTGCACTGGATCATCCCTCATGCGAGCGGCATTCTCGCAGCGCTCCTCCTGGGCCCTCTGCTCAGCGGGCTGGCATGGGTCGAGTTTTTCAGCATCCCGCTGACCGCTGTCACGGGCGCCAACGCCGTGCGGCTGGTGAGCCAGGGGGTCGCGCTTGGCCTTCTCATGGCGCTTGCCGCGTCCGCCTATCAGCAGCTCCCGGACAATGGGCGCGGATCCAGTTTTCTTCGCACCATTGTGCTGCCGTCAGCCGCGTTGGCCGTGGTGATCTTCGGCGGAAGGACCCTTCGCACCCTTGGCTCGCCGTTCATTGATCAGATAGGCCTCTCCGTGTTTGCGCAAGGCTATACGATCATGCTCGTCGTATCGGGGCTCTGGCTGACCATCGCCTGGCTGCGCCATCTAGAACTCCTGCGCAACACCTTTGCCCCTGAGCCCGTCAAACGAAAGCCGGTCCGTACACCCGTGCCCGAGGAGTCGCCGGTTACTGACGACAGTGCAGAGATCGCCGCTGACCCCGTCGAAAAAAGCACAGCCATCGTGATGAATGGCAATGGACAACCACCGGCGAGTCTCGGCCGCTATAAGATACTCAAAGAACTCGGTCGCGGCGCCATGGGGCTGGTGTATCTCGGGAAAGATCCGACCATTCAACGCTTTGTCGCGATCAAGACCATGCGTTTGGACCAATTCGAGGAGCCGGACAAGGTACAGGAGATCAAGGCCCGTTTCTTCCGTGAAGCCGAGTCCGCAGGACGCCTTTCACATCCAAACATCGTGACGATCTACGACGCCGGAGAACAGGACGAGTTGGGATACATCGCGATGGAGCTGGTGGAGGGTCAGTCGCTCAAGAACTGGTCGCGCAAACCGAATCTGATGCCGTTGCCCCAAATGGTGCCGACGTTAGCCTCGGTCGCAGAGGCGCTCGAATATGCTCACCAGCAAGGCGTTGTACACCGTGACATTAAGCCCGCAAATATCATGATTACCAAGGAACGGCTGGTCAAAGTCATGGACTTCGGCATTGCCAAGATGGCTTCGAGCAACAAGACCCAGACGGACATCGTGCTCGGGACGCCGACGTACATGTCTCCGGAGCAGATCGCCGGCAAGAAGGTGGATGGCCGGTCGGATGTCTTCTCGGTGGGCGTCGTGCTGTTCGAATTGCTGACCGGACAACCGCCATTTACCGCCGATAACCTGTCGGCGCTGCTCTTCGCGATTGCCCACCATCCACATCCGGATTTGCACACGCTTCGCCCCGAGCTCCCGCCGATATTTCAGGAAGTCGTCAACCGCGCCCTCCAGAAGGAGCTGCCGCAGCGGTATCGTCGGGCAGGAGAATTGGCACAGGACCTGCGGGACTGTCTGCACAGCCTCGCAGCGTAGGAGGCAACGTTAGGTCGTGGCGATTGACCGGCTGCACTTCGCCAAATCTGACATCGGGCGGAAACGACCCCAAAACGAGGATTGCTTCGTCGCGGATTCCTCGCTCGGGCTGTACGTCGTCTGTGACGGCATGGGAGGAGGCAACGCAGGTGAAGTGGCAAGCCGCATGGCCATCGAGACCATTCTGGCCCGCATACAATCAAGGGGCAACCATCCCGCAGCCGACAACGCAGAGGACGATCCCAACCTGACGCCGGCGACCAATCAGCTCGCACATGCGATCCGTGCCGCCAACACTGCCATTTTCCGTGCGTCCTGGGAGCATCCGAAATACGCCGGGATGGGCACCACCGTCGCCGCGGTCCGTCTATCGGGACACACGTTGTCGATTGCTCACGTCGGAGACAGCCGCGTATACCTGATCAGGGATGGGGTGATGCAGGTGCTGACTGTCGATCATTCGTGGGTGGCCGAACAGGTCGCGCAGGGATACATGACGGAAGAGGAAGCAGAGCGTTCGCCGCGACGGAATATCGTCACGCGTGCGTTAGGCGTCGAAAGCACCGTCGATATTGAGTTAGCGGAACTGCCGGTATCCGCCGGCGACCTACTGCTGCTGTGTTCGGACGGACTCACTCGCGGCGTCCGCTGCAGCGAGATGCTAAGAACGCTGGAACAGAGCGGCGATTTGGGCGAGAAGACCGACCAGTTGATCGCTCTAGCCAATGACGCCGGAGGAGAGGACAACATTACGGTCATGCTGGTCACCGTCGAAGGCGGTGCGACCGGCCGCCTCTGGCACCGCATCAAGCACCGGTGGTTTTTGAAAGCATCCTAACCCTTCAGGAGCATGCATGATGGGTAACGCCCTCACCGACTCGGCGAAACTTCTGGTGAAGCTGCACGGCCAAGCCTCGCGGTCCATCGATCTCACCGCGGACAGCTTCAGCATCGGCCGCAAGCCGGAGAACGATCTGCCGATCGACGACCATACGGTCTCGAGCCGTCATGCCAAGATCGTGCGGGTGCAATCGGTGTACTTTCTCGAAGACCTGAAAAGCACGAACGGCACGGCAGTGAATGGCAAGCCGGTCGAGCGCGCTCAGCTTCACGATGCCGATGTGATTACGATCGGGCAGCATCGCATCATCTTCCAGGACAACGCGCCCTCTGCCGTGACCTCCGTACCAGCCTCGTTGGATTTGGACCAAACTCTGGCGATCTCCGGCAAACATCTCGCCGCTGCGCCATCGATCACGGCCAAGGTCGTGATCACATCTGGAAAGACGGACCGCTTGGAGTACCATCTGACGAAAAGGGCGAACCTGATCGGATCGCAGGAAGGGGCGGCGATCCGCCTGACTGGATGGTTCGCACCCAAGGCGGTGGCCCTGATTTCGAGTCGTGGAAGTGGTTTCACCATCAGCCCTTCGGAGGGAAGCAAGCGGCTGCTGGTCAACGGAAGAGAGGTGTCCGCGCCGCAGACATTGAAGGATGGGGATGGGATTGAAGTAGCCGGCGCGTCGATGACGTTTTACATCATCGCGCCGAGGACGAAATAGGAAGACTCATTTTCATGTCTGACGAGACGGGCTGACTGAAAGGCTCATTGCTTGAAATACAGCGTGCCCTTAGGAAGCATCCCGTAACACCCGTCGGATAATTCCTGCGCATGGTGTTGCAAACACTGTAACGTCTGCCCGCCGCCCGGTTTGACGTCGGGACAGAATCGCCTCATGTCGGCCTGACAGGCCAGCGTCAATCGGCTCCGCTCCTCTTTCCACTTGACCAAGCGTTCCCGCATTTGCTGATGACAGGGCGCTGACAACTGCTGCGCGCGCTTCTCCAGACATTGGCGGCGCCCTGACCCATCCGATGCCTCCGGACACAGCTGCGCGACTTCAGCCTCGCACCGCAACCGAACTACCTGCGCTGCACGAGGATCCGTCGGAGCCGACGCCGGCGGCATGTCGGCCGTCGCAGCTGGCTGGATCTCGGATGCCGGCGGCGTCGCTCGCACGCCGGGAATCGAGAGATCGAGCACCGGTTCCGGAAGAGGCGATGCGGGCACCGCGTGAGTCGGCGATTCCTTGGCGGAGAGTTCCTGTTGAGAAGGCAGATTGCTGACGATCGCCATCCAGGCCATTCCAAGCCCAACAAAGGTTATCGCACCTGCCAGAATCCGGTTGGAAAGAGGCTGCTGACTCATGAGCGCTCCTCTCGACGAGTCCTGAGCATAGGTCAAGAGGTGCAAAAAATCGATGAAATGCGCGGATTCGGACAGCCAAAAACCAGTGCATTCTTATGGAAGGCCGGCGGGGTGATCGGCAGAACTCAGTTCTCGGGGGCTTCGACGATATGATTCTCAAACCTTGTGCAGCCTTCGGCCAGGAGGCGATTGGTCAGCATCTCTCCGGGCCATTCGATCGGCAGGTCGGCGGTGAAGACCCACACATCGGGCGACGTCCAGACAGGACCGTGCTCTTCGGGGAGTTCGGGGTCGAACAGATCGGTCCACACCGGCATATAGACCCCGTTCCCGCATTGCGTGTGAAGATGCACGATGGTTCGGGCACGGACGAGCGGATCAAGATCGCGCCAGACGGCTGCGGTTTCGTCGGCAAGGTGATGAAGGCGAACGGCGTTCTGCGCATCGAACATGGCATAGGCCGCATACACAGGCGCCTCGATCGTATCGGGAGCCAGCGCCAATTCGGGACATTGCTCGACCAAGCCCTCCAACAACGCACGGCGGTGCGGATCCTCGAGTGAATCCGGCAGACCGGCATCCGGCACGCCGATCAATTCGAAAAAGAGAAACGCCGTGTTCTCGACCGGAGGATACAACCGGGCCGCGATCGAGCGGCCGCGCTGGGATTCCGCCACGGTAGTCAGATGCTCGTTCAAGGCTTGCAGACTTAACGCTTCGAGCGTGGCATCCGTCAACAGCCGTGGCTCCACGCGGACCACGGTCCCCGAGGACAGTCGAAGATGCCGATGCAGCACTTCAGCCGTGGCGACGGGATCGATTTTGAGCTTTAGCGGGTGGGAGAGATTGGCCTGAAGCGGAAGCTCCAGCGCAGCCATCACCGCGTAGGAGAGTTTTTCATCGGCTGTCGTGTCGAGCATCACGGAACAGGACGCCTCGGCCACCAGATCGAACAACCATTCCGCCATGTCCTCATCGAGCGCCGCGAGCACCGTCAACAGATCTTCTTCACGCCCCTGCTCGAGGAACGCTTGGAGCGTATCGATCGCCGCATCAGTGTCACCATGATCGTGGCGACGGGCATTGATCAGATGAACCAAATCTCTGGTCAGGGGATCGGGACGAGACCAACTTTGCATGAAATACTCCGGGCAGTAGCCGATGAACCGTAGACGTCCATGTTGCCAAACTTTCCATCGAGGAGCAAGCGCTCAGTCGGTTTGAACCTCGCTTACCGACTCTCCCGCTCGACTCCTCAGTCGCCAACGACTTTCACCAACACTCGCTTCTTGCGCCGGCCGTCGAACTCACCATAAAAAATCTGTTCCCACGGTCCGAAATCCAGCCGGCCGTTCGTGATCGCCACTACGACTTCACGACCCATGACTTGCCGCTTGATGTGCGCATCCCCATTGTCCTCGCCCGTTTCGTTGTGGCGATACACGTCGTCATGAGGCGCAATCCGTTCCAAAAAGCGATCGTAGTCCTGCAGCAGCCCCGCTTCATCGTCATTGATGTAGACGCTGGCCGTAATGTGCATGGCGTTGACCAGCACCAGCCCTTCCTGCACGCCGCTCTTGGTGACGATCTGCTCGACTTGAGGCGTGATGTTGATGAAGGCGCGCCGTGTCTTCGTTTCGAACCAGAGTTCTTCGCGGTACGAGCGCATAGTCGTGTCACCAGCACTGCATTGTGAGACCGGGAGCCGAAAAGATTCAAGCCCGGTAATATCGTCAAACGGCGGAGCGGGCGGCTATAATACCGCATGCGTGCTCCCCGCTCTGTCCGGTCGCCGGTCCCCCCTTCCAGGCCCGTCCCGCGGTTGTCGCCCGAGGCGAAGATCGTGCTTCGGCGGCGATACCTCATCAAAAATCACCACGGCACGGTCACGGAAACGATCCCGCAATTGTTCTGGCGCATTGCCACTGACGTCGCACGAGCCGAACAGCTCTATCCCGGCCCGACGCGCCTTGCCGGCGCCGCGCAACGGTTTTACGAATCCATGGCACGCCTGGAATTTCTCCCCAATTCGCCGACGCTCATGAACGCCGGACGTCCCCTGCAACAATTAGCTGCCTGCTTCGTCCTCCCGGTCGAAGACTCGCTGAATTCCATCCTCGATGCAGTGAAACAGCAGGCACTGATCCATCAATCGGGGGGTGGGACGGGGTTTTCGTTCAGCCGGCTTCGCCCCCACGACGACCTCGTGTCCTCCACGCACGGCATCGCTTCCGGTCCGGTGTCGTTCATGCGCATTTTCAACATGGCCACGGACGTCATCAAACAAGGTGGCACACGGCGCGGAGCCAACATGGGCATTTTGCGTGTGGATCATCCCGACATTCTAGAATTCATCGGGCTGAAACAGAATCCGGCCGAAATGACCAACTTCAATCTATCGGTCGGGCTTACAGCAGACTTCATGCGTGCCTTCGAACGTCGGCAGCGCTACGGCCTCATCAATCCGCGCACCGGAAAAGCGGCGAGGCGGCTGCCGGCGCAGATGGTGTTCGATCGCCTGGCGCAGGCCGCCTGGGCCAGCGGAGAGCCAGGCGTCATCTATCTGGACCGGATTAACGCGGCCAATCCGACGCCCCGGCTAGGCGACATCGAAGCCACGAACCCCTGCGGCGAACAACCGCTGCTGCCGTACGAATCCTGCACGCTGGGATCCATCGATGTCTCAAAGTTCGTCGCGCGTACCGGCGGCACCGCAGCCATCGATTACGCGAGGCTCGATGAAACAATCAGCCTGGCCGTCCGCTTTCTGGACAATGTCATCGATCGCAACCACTACCCGCTCAAGGGCATCGAAACCGCCACGCTGCAGACGCGAAAGATCGGACTCGGGATCATGGGATTCGCCGATTTGTTGATTGCCCTGAACATCCCCTATGGCACCGACGCCGCCATTGCCCAGGCGACCTCGCTGATGTCGTTTGTCCAGACTCGTGCCCACGACGCGTCCCGCCAGCTTGCCTTACAGCGAGGGCTATTCCCGGCCTACCAGGGCAGCCGGCTTGACGCCCGCCGCGAGCGACGGCGCAATGCCACCGTCACCACCATCGCGCCAACGGGAACGATCAGTCTCATCGCAGGCTGCTCACCCGGCATTGAACCGCTGTATGGCGTGCGTATTCTCCGCCGGGCTCTTGAAGACCTGGAGTTGACGATGGTACACCCGGCTTTTGCGAAGATGATCCGCGCCCACGGCCTTCCTCTGGAAGAGCTTCGGACTGATCTGGCAGCCAGCCCGTCCATCCAGGATATCGCACGTATTCCGCGAGAGATTCGGCGGCTCTTTATCACCGCACACGACGTCCCGCCACAGCAACACGTTCGTATGCAGGCCGTCTTTCAGCGCTTTAGCGACAGCGGCGTGTCAAAAACGATCAATATGCCATCGTCCGCCACCAAGGCAGACGTGGCCGATGCCTTTCTCCTGGCCTATGAACTGGGGTGTAAGGGCTTGACGGTCTTCCGTAGCGGCAGCCGTGAACATCAGGTCCTGTCCTGCTCACCCGCACAACCGTGCTGATACCGACTCGCGGCATAATCAAAGGGGAAATTGACTCTCAGAGGGGATGGTGATAAGAGAAGGTTCAATCGTCCAGCTTGGAGGTATGTCGATGGCCCGTCAACCGGAGCCGGACTTGGAATTTACGGAAGAGGAACTGGATCAGACAACTGCCACCAGACCTGCCTCTCCCATGAAGTCCGGAAAGAAATCGCGCGGCGGACGACCGCTGCTGTGGATCTTCCTCCTCCTCCTCGTCGGAGGCATCGCCTACCTCGCCATGGAACCGGAACAACTCGCGGACTGGCTGGCTCCCTTTACGGGTGACAATCCACCTGAACCGCACGCGACGGCGACAAGACCCAAGACTGCTCCACCGACGGCTCCTCCACCCGCTTCTACGTCCACAGTTCCGGCAACACCTCCGGCCGCTTCCGAACCCACTCCTTCAGGTACTCTAACCGAGCCGATGCCTCCTTCTGCGACCGCTCCAGCAACGGCTCCGACAGCACCCGCATCCGCTGTCGCTTCTCCGATGTTTGCCGAAGGGCAGAAGGTGACTGCGATCGGGAATCCGGCCGCGCCGGGCGAAACAATTCCGCTCTCTTTGGACCCTGCCGGTGCGAAGCCGGGTCCGGTGGTCCGTCCCGGTGTCACATTGAGCGTGCTCGACGGCGATCTCCAACCGAGCGGCTGGGTCTACTCGGTTCGGACGGACGACGGCGTCAAGGGCTGGATCCCAGAAAAGCGGCTGCGACTGAAGTTCTGAATCCTGCGACTGCGTTGGTCCGCCTTCTTTTTGTGACCCCTGTGTTATAATCCGCGCCATCACTTCCAACATGATCTTCCCGTCGTTTCTATGTCGACACTGCAAGCACTTATTTTCGATTTCGACGGCGTCATTGCCAACACCGAGCCGTTGCATTATGCCGGCCTGCACCAAACGCTAAAAGAAATCGGCATCGAGCTGACGGAAGCGGAATACTACGCCGACTACCTCGGATATGACGACCGCGGCTGCATTCTGGCAGCGCTGGCAGCGAATCATCGTCCCGCCGATGCCGCCGTTGTCGGCCGTTTGATGAAGCGGAAAGCCGAGGCCTATCTCGAATCAGTCAGGCACCATCAGGTGATCTTTCCCGGTGTCCCCGAATTCGTCCACAAAGCTGCCCACGCTTATCCCATGGCCATTGCATCCGGCGCGTTGCGGCATGAAATTGAGTTCATTCTAGACACCGCTGGTCTCAGACCAGCCTTTCGGCACATCATTAGCGCGGAAGATGTGACCAGAGGCAAACCGGACCCACAGCCGTTTCTCCTCGCGTTGAAAGCACTCCAGCAACGCGACGCCGGACTCATTCCGGCCTCGTGCCTGGTGATCGAAGATTCACTGCCTGGAGTGCGCGGTGCACGAGCCGCCGGCATGACGGTGCTGGCAGTGACAAACACGCACACTGTTCAGGACCTGCACGAGGCGCATGCCATCACGAATAGCCTCTTGGAGACCGATCTCACAGAGCTGCGCACTCGCTTATGGCCAGCCGCCTGAGAGGACGCTGATATGCGAATCTGCTCGCTTGTGCCGGGCGCAACCGAGGTCGTCATGGCGCTTGAGTTGGCTGACTCGCTCGTCGCCATCAGTCACGAGTGCGACTATCCACCGGCCGTCCGCCGTGCTCCGGTCGTGGTCCGCCCCGCTGTCGATTCGGAGGGCACGGATAGCGCGGATATCGAGCGCCAGGTCAAGGCGCTGACGTCGTCGGGACAACCGCTGTATCGCGTGGATGAGCGGGCCTTGGCTGAGGCGCGGCCAGACATCATTCTGACCCAGGACATCTGTCACGTGTGCGCGGTGACGCCACATGAACTCGAGCGTGCCATGCAGTCACTGCCTCGGAGACCGCAGCTCCTGACGCTCGCTCCCCACTCGCTCACCGATGTGATCAACGATGTCGAACGCATCGGAGCCGCACTGGGGGTGGATTTGCGCGGCCGCAAGCTTGCGGGTTCGCTCCGAAATCGGATCACCGCCGTTCGCGAGGGAGCGTTGCGACAGCCACGGCCACGCGTCGTCTGCCTCGAGTGGCTGAGCCCTCTCTATGTCGGCGGTCATTGGGTTCCAGAAATGGTGGACGCCGCGGGAGGGTTCGATGTGCTGGGACATGCTGGCGAGCCCTCCCGGCAGGTCACCATGGAAGAGGTGCGAGCCGCGGCGCCCGAGATCCTCATCGTCATGCCTTGCGGATTTTCGCTGGCCCGCACCATCTCTGAACTGACGGTTCTCTGCCGGGAAGATTCGGCTTCCTCGCGTCTGCTGCTTTCCGCCGCCAAGCTCTATGTCGTCGATGCCGGGTCATACTTCAGTCGTCCCGGTCCTCGTCTCGTGGACGGCCTGGAGCTGATGGCCGACATCTGCGCCGGAACGGTGCATGCCGCCCCTCCGAGCGATGCCGTTCGCGATCTAACGGGCAGCGTATGCCTCACAGGTCAATCGAGATGACGATGACGTCCGCGGAGGCTCAGGCCTACTGCACCACTCTCACAAAACAAAGCGGAAGCAACTTCTATTATTCGTTTGTGTTCTTGCCGAAGGCCAAGCGCGAGGCGATGTATACCGTCTACGCCTTCTGCAAGGCAGTCGATAGCGCCGTCGACGAACCGCCGCCCGGAAGCGACCCCAAGGAAGAGCTTCGTCGCTGGCGCGCCGAACTTGAACTGGTCTATGTCGGCGAACCCACATGGCCCCTCATGATCAGCCTGGCGCATCATGCCAAGCGGCTCGCAATCCCGAAGGCCTACTTTGAAGAGCTCATCAAGGGCGTCGAAATGGATCTGTCAACAACGCGCTACCGAACCTTCGAAGACTTGTCGCTGTATTGTTACCGTGTGGCCTCGATCGTCGGTCTGATCTGTTTGCACATTTTTGGTGCGACCTCGGCCCATGCACAGGACTATGCGGTGGATCTCGGAATGGCCTTTCAGCTCACCAACATTCTCCGCGATCTGGCGACCGATGCCGAACAAGGCCGCATCTACCTTCCTCAAGAGGATTTGGCGCAATTCGGGTGCAGTGAAGCGGAATTCCTCGAACGGAGAGTGAGCACCCACCTGCACGAATTGGTCCGCTTCGAAGCGCAGCGGGCGAGGACCTACTATGCAAAGGCCCAGGCCGCGCTGGCTTCCCTGCCGGCAAAAGAACGCCGTGCGCTGACCGTCTCTGAAATCATGAGGGCCGTCTATTCCCGTATCCTGGAACACATTGAACGTCCCGATCATGCGGTATTCGGCCCGCGGGTTCGCCTGTCGACCTCTCATCGTCTGGCCATTGCCGGCGGCGTGTGGCTTCGCTCGAAGTTCTCGTGACGCCGGACAGCCGCCAATCGGTGATGGTGCTCGGCGCCGGACCGGCGGGACTGACCGCTGCCTATCGGCTGGCACGAGGCGGCCTTCGGGTCACCGTGCTCACTCCGTCTGCTCGGATCGGCGAGCATGTGCGACGCGAAAGCGATCCGCCGACCTGCATCCTGGGTTGTCATGGAGCAACCTGGGCTCTCTTGCACGCGCTCGGTGTTCGGCCGGATCAGCCAGCCTTCGCCGAGACCCAGTTGGAGTTCTTGCTGCCAAGCGGCCGACTGGTCCGCTATCCAAGGACGCGTTTCCCGACTCCCATTCAGCAACTCCTGACGATCGGACGTTTTTCAGGCCTTCGAGCCGCCGAGCGGTGGAAACTGCTTTCCTGGCTGGAACAGCTTTGGGAAGGGTCCGTCGAGTTGCCGGCCGATCTCGAACAACGCACAGCGGAGGGTTGGCTTGACTCGCTCTCCCATAGCCCGTCATCCCGACAGTCCGTTTGGGCTCCGCTCGCCCGCTGGCTGACCGGCAACGATCTGCAACACCTCTCTGCGGATGCATTCGTCACGGCGTTGAAGCCGGTCTTTCTCTCACATGCCGCGGACAGCCGTATCTGGGTTCCCAGACAGTCTTGGGACCGGGCGTTCGTGCAGCCGGTGACGGAAGCCCTTACACAAGCACAGGCCACGGTGCGTGCGGGCACGCGTGTAGTGCGCTTCGAGTACCACGATGATCGGATTATCGGGTTGCGCGTCAACGATGGAACCTCTCTTCAAGCCGATTGGTATGTCGCGGCCCTGCCACCTCGGGGGCTGACGGGCTTGTTGCCGGAACGCTGGCTCAGCCGATATGCCTATTTCCAGCAAATCGTCGACCTTGAGACCCTCTCCTCTACCGTCCTGCAAGTGCGCACGGAAGAATCGATGACGAGTCCACGTCATATCCTCATGGGCGCCGGCCCGTTCCATTGGATTGCGTGTAAGCCGTCGCAATTCGATCGCGGCCTGGTCGCGACCGTGACGATGCCCCAGGATCCGGCGGTCACGGAGCCCATCCAGCGAGTCTCCGCGCTGCTTCGATCGCTCAATTTGCTTCAACCGGACCGTCACATCACGGGATTCCGACAAGAAGACGGAGCCCACGCCTGGTTGGCACTCCCACCGGGCACAAAAGTCCGGCGCCCGCTTCAGCGCAGTCCGATTCGAAATCTCCTCCTGGCGGGAGCCTGGACAGACACCGGTTGGCCAGCCAATCTGGAAAGCGCCATTGTCAGCGGCGAACGATGCGCAGAAATCATCCTGCAGCACGGAGATCTCCCGCACTAGCATTTCTTCGTTCGTATTTTTCTGCCGTTGACAACGTTCGGTACCACTCCTAAGATGCCCTCCGTCGACCATCTCGCTGATCATGACGCTTCAAGAACTCGCCAAGTCGCTTCACAACTGCCAGCAGTGCAAACTCGCGAAGCTGGGTCGGACCCAGGTGGTGTTCGGCGTGGGGAATCCGCATGCGAGCATCATGTTCGTCGGCGAAGCACCTGGATTCAACGAAGACCAAAAGGGCGAGCCATTCGTGGGTGCGGCGGGAAAACTCTTAAACGATCTGCTGGTCTCTGCGAATCTATCGCGCGACCAGATCTACATCGCGAACGTCATCAAGTGCCGGCCCCCGAACAACCGCGATCCGGAACCCGATGAAGTGGACACCTGCAAACCGTTCCTGATGCAGCAAATCCAGATGATCCGGCCCAAGCTGGTGTGCACGCTGGGCAATTGGGCCACCCAGACACTGTTGGAGAGGAAAGTCGGGATCACCAAGGTCAAGGCGCAGGCCTTCTATATGAAGGACTTCGTCATTTTCCCCCTCCTGCATCCGGCAGCCGCCTTGCACCAGGGCAACCTGCTCGATACGCTGAAGGAGGATTTCAAGAAACTAAAAGACTTTCTCGACCGGCACACGCAACAGTCCGCTGAGACTGAATCTGCCGCACCCGCTGCTCCGGTTCTTACCATCGAACCGCCCAATCCCGCCCAGATGGATTTATTCGGATAGTTGAACCCCGGCTTATTTCGTCCATCCAATTTTGTGGCTCAAATGGAATTTATTAAGCACGCGCCCAGTGCTGACGCAGATCATACACGCTCTCCATCTCTACTTCTTCTATGGCCGACAGTGAGCAGGGCCTCGGCACCGCCACACCGACACAGTCTCAACGATGCCTCGTCACTTACTGAGGAAGCGGGGCTAGCTGCGATCTGCGAGGGATCGCATGGTCCCTTCGATGCGGTCGCTGAAGGCGATGGCGAGACGCACTGTTCGAAGTTCCGTTCGGATGAAATCCCAGACGGAACAAGTTTGCGGAGCCAAGCAGCGAGGGACCATGCGGTTTCACCCTCGCCGAAGCACGCAGCCCCGTATTCTCAGGTCTTGGATTGGATGGTCGACGACGAATCTGAGTCGGCAGCCGTCTCGCCTGCTTCATCATCGGCGGGCTTTTCTTCTTCCGGCACGTCGAACCACTGGACCAGCATTTCATCCCACCAGGCCTCATCGATATCAGTGCCCGGATCGGTGCCCAGAAACGCGACATCATCCTTGGTCAGGTCGGCTCCAACTTGTCTCGGCTGGTGTTTCGCCCGCTCGATTACTTCCTTGGTGGCAAATCCGCCGATGATCCAGGAGTCCGGATCAGCACGGCGGGATTTGTAGGCTTTCAGCCCGACCTTCAGATACATGAAGATCTGCTGTTGAATGGGGTCGCCGACACCTGACTGAGGCAGGCTCAGTGTCTTTTCTATCTTCTTGCGCCAATGCCGGTCGTCGTAGCGTGACGTCACGAGCTGCAGCATTTTCTTTCCGAATTCGGTATCAAGTGGCATTCAATTCCTCCGTCAGCGGCATCCAGTTCTTCATGCCGTCAGTCCACCACGTGAAATGGTGCTATTTCCGACCGTACTTCGCTGTGAACGAGGCTTTTCCCAACTTATTCTGATTCAGGTAATAGCCCACCATCGCGCCCGACGCCTCTTTCTGCAAAGGCAATTGATCGATTTTCAGGGCGTACACCGTAAAGATATACCGATGCGGCTTATCCCCCGGCGGCGGACAGGGACCGCCGTAGCCCGGCTGACCAAAATCCGTCATGGATTGGACGCTGCCTTGCGGCGCTCCTCCGCCCTCCAGTGTGCCGGCCCCTGCCGGCAACGACGTGGTCTCCGGAGGCATATTGAAGATCACCCAATGCCACCACCCGCTTCCCGTCGGCGCGTCGGGATCATAGACCGTCACCGCAAAGCTCTTTGTCCCTTTCGGCGCACGCTCCCACCGCAGTTCGGGCGAGGTGTTGTTACCGGTACACCCGAACCCGTTGAAGACATGTTCGTTGCTGATGATGCCCTTATCTTTCACGGTCGGACTCGTGAGCCGAAAATCGGCTGCCGCCGCTAGGCTGGGAAGCACGACTACTGCCAAGAACACGCTCCATACCGGTCGCATACCCTCTCCTCTCTTCTCCTCGCCGATGTTCAATGCCTGTGGGCTGATCTATTTCGCTTTCTGATACGTCCCCATCAAACGAGCTTCGCTGAGAATGTGGCCCTTCATGGCCTCTTCGAGCTTCGCCTTGGTCGGCTGTTTCAGATCCGGCAACACGGTGTCCAACGCATACAGCTTGTGAAAATACCGATGGCGGCCGATCGGCGGACATGGTCCTCCGTAGCCCGTGCGCTTCCAATCGTTCATGCCTTCCTTGGTTCCCGCCGGCAGCGAATTCACGCGTTCCGGCAGTCCGGCACTCGTCGGCGGCAAATTATATAGGACCCAATGCACCCAGGTCATTTTCGGCGCGTCCGGATCGGGAGCATCCGGATCATCGAGGATCAGGGCCAAGCTCTTCGTCCCCGGCGGGATCTCCGACCAGGAGAGGGGAGGAGAGACATCCTTGCCTTCACAGGTATAGAGCGAAGGGATCGCACCCTCATGGGTGAAAGCCGTTGATCCAATCCGCATGTTACCCTCCGCTCGGGCTGTTGCGGCCATCGCCGTTATGGCGGCAGTCAGCATCGCGGCTCGCAGCGCCCGATTCAGATATGGAGGCTTCCCCGTCAATTGCCTGCCACCGTCATTTCCGCGATCTTCAAGGTCGGGCTGGCAATCCGGCCTCGGAAGACGAGATCACTGCCGACAACCTCGATGTCGCTGAGCATCTGTTTCAAATTCCCCGCGATGGTAATCTCCTCGACCGGATACGTCAGCTCACCGTTTTCGATCCAAAATCCGCCCGCCCCACGGGAGTAGTCTCCGGTCACCATATTGATCCCGAAGCCGATCAGTTCCGTGACGTACAGCCCGTCCTTGACACCGCGGATAATGTCCTCCGCCGAGCAGGTTCCAGGAGTGAGATAGAAATTTGTCGGGCCGACCGAAGGACTCTCTCCCACGCTCCGTGAAGCGTTGCCGCTCGACGGCAACCCCAGCTTTTTCCCGGAATAGGTATCAAGCAGATAGCTGGTGAGCACCCCTTTGTCGACGACCGTGTTTTTTCTCGTCGGCAGTCCTTCCCCATCAAACGGCCGCGAGCCGAGCCCCCCGACCATTCGCCCATCGTCATACACGGTGAACCAGTCGGGCGCCAGCCGTTTCCCCAATTGTCCGCCCAGAAAGGATGCCCCTTTATACAGGGCATATCCCGACACAGCGCTGCACAAATTCCCGAGCAGGCTGCCGGCAGTTTCCTGATCGAACACGACCGGCACCCGTTTGGTCCCCACTTTGCGGGCACCCAGCCGTCTGACGGTGCGCTTGGCGGCTTCACGGCCGATGGCCTCCGGCGTGTCGAGCGTGTGAAACTTTCGCCGCACGTCGTACCATGCATCGCGTTGCATGCTACCTGAGACCGGATCGACGGCGACCGGCGACACGGCCAGGGAATAGCTGGAACTGCGATATTCTCCGATAAATCCGTGGCTGTTTCCCAGCACCACACGTCCCCAGGAAGAATCGAAATCTGCTCCCTCAGAGTTGGTGATGCGCTCGTCGCTGGCCAATGCCGCGGCCTCCGCTCGCTTGGCCAAATCGATCTGTCGATCCGTATCCAGCCGGGTCTCGTCATGCAGATCAAGGTCCGGTTGATCCGTCGCCAGTTGATCGGCGCCCGGTAAGCCGGAAACGGGATCTTCGACGACGGCCTTGGCTAGCGTACAGGTTTCCGACACCAATCGTCGCAGGGATTCAGAGGAAAAGTCCGAGGTGGACGAGGTGGCGGACCGCTTGCCGACGAAAATACGCAGTCCCAACCGCTTTTCCCGCGCCTTGGAAAGCCGATCGACAGATCCCAGGCGGATTTGAACGGAGAGATTTTCGCCGTCGGCTACGACCACATCGGCTTCCGTCGCGCCATGCTGCTTGGCCATCGCGAGCACGTCTGAGGCCAGTTGCGCCAGATGCCCGTTTGCCGGCTGGACTGATTGACCAGATTCTCGCGTTTGGCTCATGGTGATTCGTCCTTCATCCCGCCTGCGTGCCGCCGACGGTAATTTCATCGATTCGTATCGTCGGCAATCCGACGCCGACCGGCACGGATTGCCCTTCCTTCCCACAGGTGCCGATCCCTTCGTCCAACTTCAAATCATGGCCAACCATCGAGACCTTCGTCAGAATCTCCGGCCCACTCCCAATCAATGTCGCTCCTTTGACCGGCTTGGTCACCTTTCCGTCTTCGATCAAATACGCTTCGCTGGCCGAGAACACAAACTTGCCGTTCGTGATATCGACCTGGCCTCCTCCGAACGACACGGCGTAGAGACCTCTCTTGACCGATTTAATGATGTCCTCTGGATTCGACTCCCCGGCCAGCATGAACGTATTCGTCATGCGAGGCAGGACGATGCTTTGATAGCTTTCTCGCCTTCCATTGCCCGTCAGAGGAATGCCCAAGAGACGCGCATTCAACTTGTCGGTGATATAGCCGCGCAACATCCCTTTCTCGATGAGCATGGTACGAGCGGTCGCCGTACCTTCGTCATCCATGTTGAGCGATCCGCGCCGGCCTGGCAACGTGCCGTCGTCCACGATCGTACAGACGTCGGAGGCGACTCGTTTACCCAGAAGATTCGAGAAGGCAGAGGTCTTTTTCCGATTGAAATCCGCTTCGAGGCCATGGCCGATCGCTTCGTGCAACAGAATTCCAGGCCAGCCGCCCCCTAGGACAACCGGAATCACCCCAGCCGGGGCTTCGACTGCTGACAGGTTGAGAATCGCGATACGGGCGGCCTCCTTCGCATAGTTGAGATACCGGTCCCCCTGGCGGTAAAAGTCGAACCCGATGCGACCGCCTCCGCCAAACGATCCGATCTGGCGATTTCCACCGTCCTCGGCAATACAGGTCACTTGCAAGCGGGACAGCGGCTGCACGTCGCCGATCAACGTGCCGTCCGACGTCGCCACCATCACAATCTTGTATTCCGTATTAAAGGAGGCCATGACATTCTTGATGCGAGGGTCGTAGCGTCTTGCCTCCGCATCGATGCGGTTCAAGAGCGTGACGCGGTCCGCCGTGGCAACATCCGCCTGCGCGTGCGGAACCGGGTAGAGATCTCTTGCCGGTCTGGAATGGACCGGAACAGGGACGGGTTGGGACCCGCCTGGAGAGTTGGCGATATAACGGGCCGTATCGGCGGCGAGTTCGAGATCGTGTCTGGTCAGATCATCGGAGTACGCAAAGCCGGTTTTTTCTCCCGCAGTGGCGCGAACCCCCACACCCTGAGAAATACTCTTCGTCGCTCGCTTCACGAGCGATTCTTCCATCGAGACGGATTCCGAAACGCAGGATTCGAAATAGAGGTCCGCATAATCCACATCGCGGACCTTCACCCGCCCCAAGGCCTCCAGCACGTCATGCTCTGTGACCCCGAACGAATCCAAGGGAATGAGTTGTCCCATCGTTGAAAATCCTTATAAAATAGTTGAGATACGCGAGAGGTCAGAGTATAGCCGATTCATTTTTCGAGGCGCAATGCGAGCGCTTCCAACTCTTCGCTTTTGCAAAGGATTTGGGAAATATCGTTTGACTTTCCCCCGGACCGTCAGTAGACTTTCCTCACCTGCCATACGCGCTTCATGTGAAAGGATCGTTACCAGACCAGCACTCATGGACATTCCAACACCTTCTAGACTTGACCACCTGTCGGACACAGAACTGACGGCAAGACTCGATCCTGACCTGCTCCCCAAGCATCTCGCCATTATCATGGATGGCAATGGGCGGTGGGCCGAGGCACGAAGTCTGCCACGGATTGCCGGACATCGCGAGGGCATCAAGTCGGTTCGCGACACCATTTCGCTGTGCGTGGAGCTCGGCATCCGGGTCCTCACGATTTACGCATTTTCGCAGGAAAACTGGAACCGTCCGACGACGGAGATCGACGGCCTCATGGGGTTGCTCGAGCACTACCTTTCAACCGAACGCAACAAATTGATCGAACAGGGCGTGCGGTTCCGCACGATTGGTCGTATCGATGCGCTTCCTACTTCCGCCCTCCAGTGGGTACGGGCGGCCGAACAGGAGACGGCGCACCTCGACAAGCTGCATCTCACGGTCGCGCTGAGTTATGGCGGGCGTTCAGAGATCGTGGACGCCGTCAGGGGACTGGTTCGCGAGGCTCAGGACGGGAAGATTCAGGTGGAGGATATCGACGAACTCCACGTTCAACAGCATCTGTACACGCACGACTTGCCCGACCCCGATCTGCTCATCCGCACCAGCGGCGAGACGCGCATCAGCAATTTTCTCCTCTGGCAGCTGGCGTATACAGAGCTCTATTTTACCCCGACGCTCTGGCCGGACTTCAGGCGGCGTGAATTGTTGCTGGCCCTGCTCGAATTTCAACGGCGCGAACGACGATTCGGCCGCGTCTTCAGCAGTCTGTCTTCATAATCCGCCCAGGAACCACCGACATGCTCGAGTGTGGAACGACGAATCAGGAACCGGCGAAGACCGTCCACAAGACGCGAGCTCGCTTCGATTCCCGCCGGATCTACACGGTGTTGCTGGTCGTTCCGCTCCTCTATGGCGCCATCCGCTATCTTCCTCCCGTCGCCTTCACCGGCATGGTGGCCCTTGCCGGCTGCGTGTCCCTCATGGAGCTCTACCGGCTCTGCTTTCAGGCCTCCTCTCGGCCGTGGGGTGTCAGCGTAGGCCTGCTGGGTTGCATTGGCTTAATCGTCGGACCCTATCACCCCGCCCTGGTACAGACGGGGTTGCTCGTCGCGGTCATCACTGTCCTCTCGATTCCGCTGTTGGTCGAGGTCCCACTGCTGGACAGTCTCAGGGAGGGAGCCATCGTGTTGACCGGGATGCTCTACGTCGGTCTCACTCTCAGCTATCTGGTCTTGGTCCGGCTCCTGCCGGAGGGGGAATCGCTCCTGTTTTTTCTCCTATTGGTGACATGGGCGGCCGATACGGGTGCGTACTACGTGGGAACCTTGTACGGACAGCGTGCGCTCGCGCCGAGAATCAGTCCGAAGAAAACGGCCGAAGGATTGGCGGGAGGATTCATCGGCGCAACCATTGTTGCGTTTGTTGCACGCTGGACGTTCGTGCCGGAGTTTTCCAACCTGGATACGCTGGTCCTCGCCCTTGTTCTCACGCTCGCCGGCTTGTGGGGGGACCTCGTGGAATCGGCCATCAAGCGCGGCGTCGGCGTGAAGGATTCCGGCGGTCTGCTTCCAGGCCATGGCGGGATGCTCGACCGGTTGGACAGTCTCTTGTTCACCGCGCCTGCCTTCTACTACTATGTGACGTTCATGGGACGAGTCGCCCCTCACCCTTGAGGAATCGCTTATGAAATCGATCGTCATCCTCGGTTCAACTGGCTCCATCGGCACCAACACGCTCGACATCGTCGAGCGGTTTCCCGACGAGTTTCGTGTCGTCGGCCTGACGGCCGGCAATAACGACGAGATGCTGGCTGAACAGATCCGCCGCTTCCGGCCGCAGGCCGTCGCCATGTCGACGGACGCGGCGGCAGTGAGGCTCAGAGAGCGTTGTTCCGGACTCCCGATCGAAATCGTCAGCGGTCAAGAGGGCCTCGTCAGAGTCGCCTCGCTTCCTGACGCCGAACTGGTGATGTCCGCCATCGTCGGCGGCGCGGGACTCGTGCCGACGCTCGCAGCGATTCGCAGCAAGAAGCACATCGCGCTGGCAAACAAGGAACCGATGGTGATGGCGGGCCAACTGATGCAGGAGGAAGCACGACACGCAGGCGTCAGAATTTTTCCCGTCGACAGCGAGCACAGTGCGATCTTCCAATCGCTGGAGGGGCACCGCATCAAGGATGTCCGGCGCTTGATCCTGACGGCGTCCGGAGGCGCGCTGTGGAACTTGCCCAAGGAGGCCCTGTCTGATGTCACACCGGAGCGCGCATTGCAGCACCCGAACTGGAAAATGGGCGCAAAAATCACGATCGATTCCGCGACGTTGATGAACAAGGGACTTGAAGTGGTGGAGGCCCGCTGGCTGTTCGACATCCCGGAATCGCGCATCGATGTGCTGATTCATCGGGAGAGCATTATCCACTCTCTGGTAGAATACGAAGACCGATCCATGATCTCACAACTCGGATTGCCGGACATGCGGACGCCCATTTCGTACGCGATGCGCTATCCGGACCGGCTGCCGCTCGATCTCCCCTCGTTGGACCTGACGGAGATCGGCACTCTGACGTTCTGCAAGCCCGACCATGATCGGTTCCCATGTCTGCGATTGGGATATGAATCGCTGCGGATCGGCGGGACGATGCCTGCCGCGATGAATGCCGCCAACGAAATCGCCGTTGACGCGTTTCTCAACGGCGGCATCCGTTTTACCGATATTTCTGATATCATTCAGAGCACCATGCAGGCTCATATCCCACAGCCTGTCCTCTCGGTGGAAGCGGCCTTGGAAGCCGACCGGTGGGCACGGGAGAAGGCCGACTCGTTGGTCCATACGTTGGCCCGCTGAGAAAGTATCCATGCCGTGAGCATTGCAAACCTTCACCATCGAGTATGAACTATGATTGTTTCCGCCTTGACCTGGTCGCCCGATAGTCTCTGGCTCCTGATGCAAAAGACCTGGTGGTTTCTCGTCGTGCTAGGGGTGCTCGTCGCCTTTCATGAACTCGGCCATTTTCTGGCCGCACGCTGGGTCGGGGTCAAGGTCTTGAAGTTCTCCCTGGGATTCGGACCAAAGCTCTTTGGGCGGCAAGTCGGAGAAACGGAGTATCTGGTCTCTGCCATCCCATTGGGTGGCTACGTCAAACTCTTCGGCGAAGATGAGGCGGAAGCGATGACTCCCGAGGATCGAAGACGGTCCTTCATCCATCAGAATCTGTGGGGCAAGGTGCTGATCGTCTCCGCAGGGCCGGGGTTCAATTTCATTCTTGCCTATCTCATCTTTGCGGCTTGGCTCGCCACCGGCTATACATTGCCGGTGCCGTCGTTCAAGGATATCGCGCCGGTTCTGGAGGCGGTGGCGCCCGAGTCCCCCGCCGCAAAGGCCGGCCTGATGGTCGGCGACCAGATCAAGAAGATCGACGGACGCGACATTGCGACCCGGGTGGAACTGCTCGACGCCGCCGCCAAAGGAAAGGGCGCCCCGCTCACGCTGGAAGTGTTGCGGGACGGCCGCCTTGAAACCCTGACCGTGACGCCGATTCCGGCGCCTGGACCCGCCCATAAGGGCGAGGAGGCGGGCTATTATCTCGGCATCGAGGAGATTCCTCCTGTCGTCAACGAAGTGGTGCCCGGCAAACCGGCGGCGGCAGCAGGCTTCAAGGAAGGCGATCGAGTCCTGTCAATCGACGGCACTCTCATCCATACCTGGACACAGATGACGAGCCTGGTGAAAAACAGTCCGGGGAAAACCCTCCAGGTGGACGTCTTGCGCGACGGCCATCGGGTCTCCCTGTCGGTTACGCCCGTCGCAGAAAGCACGACCGTAAATGGCCAGACGATGGAGATCGGCAAAATTGGCATCGCGGGACCAGACCGCTCGCTGATGCGATCCACGACTCCGCTCGCCGCGATCTATAACGGCATGGAGGCCACTTGGAAGTGGACGGAGTTGACCGTCGTGGGTCTGTACAAGATGATCGTGGGCGATATCTCGAGCAAGAACATCGGCGGCCCTTTGACGATCGCCAAAATTTCCGGCGAAGCCGCCGCGCAAGGCCCGGCCAATGTGATCTTCCTCATTGCTCTGCTGAGCATCAACCTGGGCGTCTTGAATCTCCTGCCCATTCCGATCCTCGACGGCGGCCACTTGCTTTTCTTCCTGATCGAGGGCATTCTGCGTAAGCCGTTGGGCGAACGGCAGCGAGAACTGGCGCAGCAGGTCGGATTGGTCCTGCTCGTAGGCGTCATGATCTTTGCTTTTTGGAACGACCTCGAACGGATCTTCTTCTCCCACTGACGCTTCATGCGCACGTCTCAACTCCTGCTTCCCACCCTGCGGGAAGATCCCGGGGAAGCCGAAACCGTTAGCCACCGGCTCATGCTTCGCGCGGGACTGATTCGCAAGGTGGCCGCCGGCATCTATACCTATCTGCCGCTGGGTCTGAGGATCATCCGAAAAGTGGAACAGATCGTCCGGGAAGAAATGAACCGGGCTGGCGCGCAGGAGCTGTTGATGCCAATTGCCTCGCCCGCCGAATTGTGGAGAGAAACCGGCCGCTGGGGCTACTATGGCAAGGAACTGATTCGCTTCAAGGACCGGCACGAACGCGACTTTTGCCTCGGCCCGACTCACGAAGAGGTCATCACGGATTTGTTTCGCCGTGAAGTCCGGTCTTACCGCCAACTGCCGCTGAATTTCTATCAGATTCAAACGAAGTTCCGTGACGAAATCCGGCCCCGCTTCGGACTCATGCGCGGACGCGAATTCATCATGAAAGATGCCTACAGCTTCGACAAGGACGAGGCAGCAGCGCGTCTGAGCTACCAGAAGATGTACGACGCGTATCACCACATTTTTGCCCGTTGCGGTCTTAACTTCAGGGCCGTGGAAGCCGACACTGGCTTGATCGGAGGCACGTCCTCCCACGAGTTTATGGTTCTCGCGGACACTGGCGAAGAAACGGTCGTCTACAGCGAACCAGGCACCTATGCGGCCAACGTCGAACGCGCCGAGGTGCTGCCACCGAATGACGAGAGTAAGGAAGCGCTTCTCCCTCTGCGCAGCGTCAACACTCCTGGCTGCCGAACGGTCGAGGAAGTGACGAAGTTTTTGAAGGTCGATGCCTCCAAGCTGGTCAAGACTCTGCTCTATTCGACGGGCTCCGAGACCGTGGCCGTATTGATCCGCGGCGACCACGACGCAAACGAAATCAAGCTCAAGCGCCTGCTCGGTGTGACCGATGTGGAACTGGCCGGTCCCGCGATCGTGGAAAAGATGACCGGCGCACCGGTGGGATTCGCGGGGCCGGTTGGGTTGAACGTACGCATTGTCGCCGACCATGCCGTGAAGTCGAGCGCAAACATCGTCGTTGGCGGGAACCGCCTCGATACGCACTTGGTCGACGTCAACTGCCCGCGCGATTTTCAGGTGGAGCAATTCGCGGATCTGCGCAACGCCCGGGCCGGCGATCCTTCGCCACGGAAGGACGGCATCCTGAAGACGACCAAGGGGATTGAGGTGGGCCACGTCTTCATGCTCGGCACCAAATACAGCCAGGCCATGAATGCCTCGTTCCTCGATCCCAATGGGAAGGAATGCCTGGCGGTCATGGGGTGCTACGGGATCGGCATCGGCCGGACGGCGGCGGCGGCGGTTGAGCAGAACCATGATGACAAAGGCATCGTATGGCCCTTTCCCATCGCGCCGTTCCATGTGCATCTCATCTCTCTCGGGCAGTCTGCCGCTGTGATCGATGCGGCCACCACAGTCTATGCGGCGTTGGAAGCGGTCGGCCTTGAGGTCCTGTGGGATGATCGGGACGAGCGCGCAGGAGTGAAATTCAACGATGCCGACTTGATCGGCGCACCGTATCAAGTGATCGTCGGCGACAAGGGCCTCGCCGAAGGCCTGCTGGAAGTAAAATCCCGCAACACCGGCGTGAAGACCAAACTCGCTCCAACCGACGTCCCGCAGGGCATTCTCGCCATGGCTTCTTCGGGACGATCGCCCTCCTGATTCCAATCTTTTATTCTGGGCCATTTCCGGCACACACGCTACCATCGCGAAAGTGCCTTTTCCTTGCCTTCCCGCTCTGTTGAGCTAGACTGAGTCTCGATTCGAAAAAGCATGTCTTTGCGCCCCGGCTGTAAGACAGCCACGGGCATGACGGCAGTCGCGTGACCGGTTTCTTCTGAGGAGCGCAGATGCAGGCCAAACCTCCAACGCAAAACTTGCAGGAACTTCAGCAAAAAGTCGAATTCGCGGAACATGTCAAGCGGATCACCAATCAAATCCATGCGGCCAGCAATCTGGACCACATCCTTCTCGACCTGCACAAGGATATTCTGGGCCTCTTTGATGCCGAGGATCTTACCCTTTTCGCCTTTGACGCCGACAAGAAAGAAATCTTCTATAAGGTCCCCCACATCGATACGATCGAGGAGGTCCGCATCTCGATCACCGAGCAGAGCCTGGCCGGTTTCTGCGCCAAGTACCTGCGGCCCGTAAACATCGCGGACGCCTATAATACGGCGGAACTGCAGGGCATCCATCCGTCGCTCAGTCATGATACGTCCTACGACAAGCGTACGGGATTCAAGACCAAGCAGGTCCTGACGTATCCGATCGTCGCCGATAATAAGTACCTCATGGGCGTGCTGCAGCTTCTCAACAAGAAAAGCGGCCTCCGCTTCACACGGAAGGACGAGGAATCGGTCGCCGAGATCGCCAAGGCGCTGGGTATTGCCTTCTTCAATCTCAAGAAGGTCACCACGAAGAAAGCCTCGACCAAGTTCGACCTGCTCGTGACCAACGGCAAAATCACGCAAAACGAGCTCGACAACGCCATCGCCGAGGCACGCAAAAGCATTTCCTCGGACCTGGAGGGCATTCTCATCGAAAAGTACAGAGTGCCCAAGTTGGAGATCGGCAGGTCCATCGCGCAATTCCACAAGTGTCCTTACATCGAATACAGCGAGCGCACCCTCGTCGATATCGAACTGTTGAGAAACCTCAATGTCGACTATCTCAAAAAGAATCATTGGATGCCGCTCAAGCGCGACCGAACGGCGATCGAGATCCTGACGGACGATCCCGGCGACCTTGATCGCGTCGCCGACATTAAACGCACCTTCCCCGGCCTCAATATTCGATTTGCGGTCAGCCTGAGACGGGACATCGCCCAGTTTTTGAACTCGGCGACGGGTGGCGGCGACGGGACTGCCGGCCGCAAATTGGACGAAAACGTCTCGGACATTCTCGGCGAGCTGGTCACGGAAGCCCAAACCGAAGCTGCGGAAGAATCAGGCATGGGTGGCGGGCTGGACGAAAATGACAGCGCTATCGTCCGCCTGGCCAACCAGATCATCGCCGACGCGTACCGGCAGAACGCCTCCGACATTCACATCGAGCCGTACGGAGAGAAACGGGAAACGCTGGTGCGATTTCGAGTTGATGGCGACTGTTTCGAATACATGAAGATTCCGCAGAGCTATCGGCGGGCGATCGTATCACGTTTGAAAATCATGGCGAGCCTTGACATTGCCGAGCGCAGAAAACCCCAAGACGGCAAGATCAAATTCAAACTCAGCGAGACCAGGGAAATTGAGCTTCGCGTCGCCACTATTCCGACCGCCGGTTACAACGAAGACGTGGTAATGCGTATTCTCGCAGCGAGCGAACCATTGCCGCTCGACAAGATGGGCTTTTCCGATCGCAATCTGAAGGCGATCAAAGACATCGCCGAAAAGCCGTACGGCATCATTCTCTGCGTGGGCCCGACCGGGTCCGGAAAAACGACGACGCTGCATTCGGTCCTGGGATTCATCAACACACCCGATATCAAGATCTGGACGGCGGAAGATCCCGTCGAAATCACCCAATACGGGCTCAGACAAGTCCAGGTCCAGCCCAAGATCGATTTCACCTTCGCCAAGGCCATGCGGGCATTTCTGCGCGCCGACCCGGATGTGATCATGGTGGGAGAAATGCGCGATAAGGAAACGGCGGAAATCGGCATTGAAGCCTCGCTCACTGGCCACCTCGTGCTGAGCACGCTGCACACCAATAGCGCGGTGGAAACCGTGACCCGCCTCCTGGACATGGGCTGCGATTCTTTCAGCTTCGCCGACGCCATGCTCGGCGTGATGGCCCAGCGTCTGGCGCGCAGGGTCTGCAAGGACTGCAAGGAGCAGTATGTGGGCACAAAGGAAGAATATGAGGAAATGCGCCAAGGCTATGGGCCGGACGGGTGGGACAAGCTTGGCATCCCGCTGGACAATGCCTTCCGCCTCTCGCGCGGCAAAGGCTGTGAGACCTGCAACCGGACTGGATTCAAAGGCCGAGTGGCTCTGCACGAATTGTGCTTGGGGACCGACAAGTTGAAACGGCTGATTCAGACAAAAGCCAAGACGGAAGAAATGGTCAAAGCCGCCATCGAAGATGGGATGACGACGCTCATGCAGGACGGCATCCAAAAGTGCTTGCAGGGCCTGACGACCTTCAAAGAAGTGAAAGCGGTGGCGATCAAATAACGAGATCCCGGCATTCCGTCGGGATCCTTCCCCTCCTCCATCCTAAGCCGATTTCAAGTACATGGACGTGTCGATGTCAGTCTGCGGACGCTGCGGGCAAAGGCATTGTGTCGTCAGGCGGACAGCTGCGATGAGCGGGCAAGGAACTTCTTGAGGCGAGTTTCGACCAAAAAAGGCATGGAGACGAACTCCAGTCCGAAGAGCTGATCCTTGATCCACCTGACCGTCGCATCCAGCTGCAGCGCCGTCACGTGGTCAGGCATTCGGAAGCTCACGGCCAGGTGGTCTCCCGGCTTCATCACCGCTGTGCTCATGACCTTTGCACCTCTCAGCGAGACATCGAGGACGACGCCAAGGCCGTTGCGATCGACGGCCGTCCACCGCTTCAAACCTAAGAGGGAAAACGCACAGGGGAATGGAGCCGACACTCGATATCTTGGATGCCGGCGTAGCTCTCGTCCCACCTCGGGTTGTCGTTCTATCTCCTCCATCAGGCTACCTCATCGATCGTGATGCAATCGAAACGAATTTCTTAAGACGGTCATGAGCATTGAAAGATAGGCGGCGAAACGCCAATCCGTAAAACTGGTCTTTTGTCCAGCGAACGGTCGCGACGGCGATCTCAGCCGAACGGATTTGCCTCGGTAGCCGCAGACTCAGCGTCACCTCGTCCCCCGGTTTAAACGGCGCCTCTGTGCTCACACGCGCCCCGCGCACTGAGAGATCGTATACCAAGCCCAGATTCGTCGGCGGCCTTCTCAGCCAACGTCGAGACCGGAGCGGTGAGAGTACGCATGCAAATGGGGTGTCGATGCGGACACGAGGGTGACGCCGGAATCGATTGAGCATCGGAGGACGCGACAGCTCTGGTGCTAGCGGATAGCCCTGCATGGGCCTACTGTACACAAGGACCGATGGATCACGTAACGATTTTTGAGATTTGGGCACGCTGTGAACGGGCGGCAGGGCCGAAGGGCTCAGGAATCGACCTATACTGGGTTACTTTTCGGCCACCTTGAACGACAGAGGTTTGCTCGCTTCGCTGCAGATACCGTCGTTGAGGCAGGCCTGCACTGTCGCCTGCCAATGGCCGATCTTGTTCGCTCCGACCTCCTTGCAGGAGACTTGCGTCGTTGGAGCTTTGACGACATGCGTGGTCTTCTGGGGAGTTCGCTGTCCGTTTACCATCCAGACGGTGATGCGGTATTCGGTAATCCCAGGATGATCCCCGCTCGGATCCCAGGAGATCATGCAGGTCGATTTGACCACGGGCGTGACCGCTCCAGCCGATCCCACCACCACACACACCACTACCAGGATGACGAAGCTTAGCCAGGGATGACCCTTCATAGGATGTCTCCTTAGGTGAACGCGCCAGCCAGGCTAGGCTAGCATAGACTTCTCGCCTCCTAGGTTTCTAGACGAAGCCTCGAGCCTCGTCTGGGTGCCCTTCTTTGGAAGGATGGGGTGATCCGCGAGAACGGGCGGAGGAAGGAAAGAGGGACGGCGTAATCGACTCTTCTGCGGGCCACAGATCCGTGGCCCGCAGAAGATCTGTCCGGCCTATGACCCTGCCATTCGGTAGACCCATCTGCCGGCGTTTCGCTTCGATTCTGCGAGCGCTTTCGCTTCTCGCGATGCCGCAGACAGGACGAGACCACCGAAGAACACACCGCACAACAGCATGGCAGCGGCGAGGAGGTGGCCAACCTGGATGTCAGGAATCAAAGGCATTCCAATGGAGGTACTGCCCTCCGGTCGCCTAGCATCGGCTGAGGCGAAGAATACCGCCCCCTCATCCATGGGGGGGGTGCGGTCGACTGCGGCCATCAGGCTGCCCAACTGGTACTGATTGGCTGCCCACGCCCCTTCCAAGCCCATTCTCGCCTGTGTCATGTGCACAATTGCGGTCCCCAATTGCTCTTGCACTTCAGTCGTTCGGCGCATGTACTCGCGACTGACATCCACAATCCATCGTCCGAGCACTGATTGCCATGTCGACGCGAACTCGTCGTGCATCCGCCGGCCACGAAGTTCGGTGGCAGCAATCATGCCTTGATTGTAATCCGAGAGATACAAGTCAGCCGACAACACACCAGTGCGAATCCCGCGCTGCGTGAAATTCACGATGGTTCGTCCCATCACTGTTTGTACCCTCGCGTCATGCTCCTGTGGAACGGTGGCCGCACGGTCCATCACGAAGGCAAATGGGCCACCCTGCATCGATTGCAAGTCGCGGTGCGCCATGATGGCCCGATTCCATTCAGCAGTCGCCGCCGCCGTGATCTGGTCCGTACGCTGTTGAAGTATCGCCCGCTCCACAATGGCCCGCCCCAAAGCCGGCTGCAGCCAGGCTGCCTCGGTTGAGGGAAGGACCTCATCTATCGCTGCTGACTGCGACCCACTGACAAGAAACGCGCCGCTGGTTGCCACGACAAGTATCATCGCACCAAAAACGATCGCGCAAAGACCGACACCCACAAGGATGTCTACGCTGTTAAAGCGATAGGGCATACCAACCTCCTTTCCGCATCGGGCAACACCGTGGCCATCGCGGAGTGTCGGCCGACTCGGACATGTCTGGTGAAACGACGCTGGAGAGAGAAAAACCGCGGCTGGGACGCCACCGCGCGGTGAGAGCTCACAAGGCACAGTCTGAGGGAGTAGGTCCCGTCTGGTGAGGGGGAACACCTGGCAGGTCCACGCGGCTGGTTCTGACGACCACGGAGGACCATACTGCAACCTCGGTTGCGAGGCGGCAAAAGTATAATTGAGAGCCTACGCCCCCCTGATGCTGGGCGTCAAGGCCAGACCGGCCTATCGCACCCAGGGCGGTGGGGTCGTCATTGGAGGGGTCATCCTCTCAATCGGAGCCATGGGACGGTTCGAAGGCTCGGGGCCAATTGCTGCGCCTTCAGAGCGTGCCTCGCGCTTCAGTCGCACGACAAGCCCTCCCATGACATCCCATCGCTGGAAATCCTTTCGGGTCGCTTTTGGATGCTGGTTGTGGCAATCCACGCAAGACTGCACGAGCGCCAAGTCTGCCGAGATGGCTTTGAATTGATCACCGTCGACAAAAGAGGTCACCGACCGCTCCCGATTTTTCATGAGTTGGAGAAGCGCGTCCGTCTCGGCCTGCGTTTTTGGAAAATTGGCCTGATTAACCGGTGTGAGGCCGATGAGGCCGATCTCGAAATTGTCGAGCTGATCGGCGGCGGCCTTGACGAACTGGGCGGGCAACGGAATGAAATGCGAATCCTTCTGCCACTCTTCGTTCGGCTTGATTCCTCCCTCCTTGGCATGCTCCACCACCTTGAGCACGTAGGCCGTCCTGAACGCTTTGACCACCTCGAGAATGTAGCGGGCAGTCAACTCGAAAGACGGTTCGGCCGCTCGTATTGTCCAGCTACCCGCCGCTAAAATTCCCAAGACCAACGCCGCACAGAGCATCTTATGTTTCATAGCCACGAGGCCTCCAAGGAGAGAGAGGCAGGAGCCTAGCCCATTGACGTAAACGGCGTCAATGAACCCTGGCAAGGGCTTCACCCCTGCTATTCAGGGGATCTTACTAGCTAGTGGATCTGAGGGAAGGAAGGTAGGACATAGGAGAGACCCTTGACGCCGGGATTGATCACCCAAGGAGTTCACATGTGGATGCGGGCGTTCCTCTGTGCTCTTCTCTGTGTTCTGAGCGCCTGTAGCGGATCAGATAGTGCTCCGCCGGCGGGATCAACAGAACCACCGCCATCTTCTTCTCCGCCGCCCGCGAATCCGCCGCCTGGCGGTGTTGCGGGCCCTTGGCCCGTCACGGATCTGACACTGTATGCCTCGACTCAAGGCTTAAACGGCACGATTATCGACGCGGGATCCGACGAGGCGCAAAATATTTGGGCAGCGACTCCAGATACACTCTATGTCCTGCGCCCTGGTCAGACAACCTTCACGTCATTTACGGCCTCCAACGGTCTTCATATTCAGTCAATTACGGATACCAACGGCACCACGGTGAGCAATATCACGGCTCTGGCAGGCGGACAGAGTAACGAGGTCTTCCTCGGATACAGAGGATATGAAGCCACCATCCCACCGCCGGCACCTCCCTCGTGCTGCGAACCCAATGCAGATTTCAGCGATCCCAGATGGCACTTGGGACAGGCCGACAAAGTCACGCTCAATCTGGATGGAACGATCGCCGTCCGGCGCTATGAATTTCTCTGCGATGACAACCCCAATTGCTGGGAAGAGCGGTCAGCACGGCGCATGGTGTTCGGACATAGTGGGACCGCGGCAGGACACTTGTTTATCGGATTCGACCATGGCGTCGTTCATGTCGCCAACGACACGTGGGGGGACCACATTCATGTGGAAACGGAGTGGCATTATTCCGATGGCCGTATTGTCACAAAGCAGGGTGAGCAATACGGGCTCGCCATTTTTCCCAACGGAGACCTGCTGACCGCTTCGGGTTACGGCGTGGGGGTGCAGTCTTGGAATGTCGATCCCAAGGCCTGGGTGCTGGGTCCCTTCGCGTGGGCGATGACGACATACGGTCCCGCAGAACCCTATAACAACGGCGAGCATGATCTCGATGTGCCTGCAGAGTATCGTGAAGCGAACCGTGGTGCGGCGATTACTCCTGATGGAACGTCATGGTGGGTCAGTACCACCACCGGCCTCTCGAGCTACAACCATTCAATCGCCCAATTTGATTTTTCACAAGTTCGTCACTATGTCAGCGTGCCAGGTTTACCAGCCACCGGCCTCGTCGACATCGCAGCGGATCCCGACGGCTCCCTGTGGATTGTCGACAGCAGCGGCCGCTTGCTTCGATTCGATCCCTCCGCATCGACCGTACAGGTCTGGCCAGGCGTGTCGAGCGTCCGTCGCGTGGTAATGGACACGACCGTGACGCCACGTGCGGTCTATGTGTCGATGGGCAACCAAGGATTGGCAGTGATTCGGGCCAAATGATGCGGTATGGAACCCGACGTCAGTCCATGGTCCGTAGCGAGGACGGACCTGTCTGACAGTTACCGGCTGGGGATGCGCTCAGGAAAGTTGGAAATCACTCCGTCCACACCGATGGAGATTGCACGCGCGATGTCAGCGAGGCTATTCGCGGTGTAGACCCACACCATCACGTTCTCTCGATGGAATGCGTCGACCAGCGGGCCGGTGGCTCTGTCGTGCCGAAGGCCGACGTACTCCGGCTGATACTGCATCGCGTAAGGCACCGGAGCGCGAGGCAGCCTATCGAACAAGACCATGAGCGCAGCCTCTGTCTCGACCGCTCGAACGTGTGTGAGCTCCTTGTGTAAGAAAGAGGCATAGATGACGGGAGTGTCCAGCTGGACCTTCTGCACGGTTTGCACAGTCAGGTGAGCCAGGCCATCGACCTTGAGTTCCAACATCAGTCCTGTGCGTCCTCCAGCCATCTGGAGCACCTCTTCAACCGTCGGGATACGCTCCCCGTTTCCGGCATCGAGCTTCCTGACTTCTCCAAGCGATAGCGCCTCGACCCGTCCCCTCCCATTGGTAGTTCGATTGACCGTCGCATCATGAAGCGCAACAAGGACACCGTCTGCCGTCCGGCGCACGTCGATCTCCACGAAATCGACGCCGAGTTCGATCCCTTGACGAACAGCGGCTAAGGTATTCTCCGGCGCATGTCCGGCTGCACCGCGATGACCGATTCTCAACACTCGAGGCATGAGCGCTCCGCATTGTGGACGCAAGAGCAATGGGCGAAGGGAGGAATCAGCTTAGCGGCGGTGCAAATCGAAGATTGTGTGCTTCCAAATCCGCGAGATAGTCCTTCATCTTTTTTCGTTCCTGCCCCTTGACGAATTCGATCACCTTGCCATCGATCTCTAACAGTCCGAGGCCCGCAGGAATCTCGTCTGGACGGATGACGAAAAGATTGATCCCTTCTTCCTTGGCTTTCACCTGGGCTTCCTTGAGGCGGTGATGGATGTATCGTTCGTTCAATCGCAGCAGGTCATTGAGCTCCACAAGGTCCCGCAAGGGATGCGGATCGACTCGAACGCTCCTTTTCGGAACATTCAGGAAGATAAAGACCGTGTCACACCCAAGATTGAATGCCTCCTCGACCGGAAGGGGATTCGCGAGATCGGCGTCAAGGTACCGGAAGCCGTCCATTTCAACCAACTCGAACAGAGGATACAGCGCCATAGAGGCGCGAATCCGTTTATAGAACGTATCGTACTTTACCTTCTGACTTCGCGCGTCCGTGTGTTCATCGATCACGAGATCCGGATCCTTGTTCGAAAACAGCACCGTCGCTCCATCTTCATATCGTTCGGTAATGATGTGCCACACGATGGAGCTGGTGAGCACCTTCTGCAGATCGATTTGTTCGCCAAGTCTGGCCAAGAGCGGAAAGGGGTCGAGAAACGCCTTCATCCGCTTGAATTCAAAATATTTGTCCACCTCATCGAACGCTTCGAGAATCTCCGGTGCTTGGACAAGTCTCCGGAACGATTGATGTTGGGCCTCGAACGTGTCCATGAGTCGAAAGAGGAAACTGACCGTGCGGCCAGCCACGCGCAATGGCATGCGCACGCAGAACGAGAGCACCAACGGCAGAAATTTGATGGCTCTCCGGACATCGTGGAGGATCGATCCGGAAGGTCCGCAATCTTGTGTCGCCATCGGCACGACTCCCAAGAGGCGCGTCAATTTGTCCCTGAGGAAGGGATGGACCTCGTAAATCGCTTCGGGGGAAGTGATATAGTTTTCCCAGATGCGGATGGTTTTCTCGGCTCCGACGGGACCGGGATTTTCGACAAATCCGAGAGCGTTGCATGTGCCTGCCGAAGAACTCATGATGTGGGACGGAGTGAAGCCAGCATTGACCACCTCTGCCGCCGCCACCGCTTGGTGGATGGCCTTGCATCCTCCTCCACAAAAGACGAAGAGGGTTTTGCCGTATTTGGTCGAGAGGCTATCTGGCATACCACGACTCCTGGATCCGAAAGTTACCGATGAACGGCCTGAGAGAATCCAATGCGATGAAGACGTATGACATTGGCATTGTCGGTGCGGGAGTCGTCGGGTGCGCCATTGCCAGGGAACTCGCGGCCCGTCGCTGGCAGCGCCCACTCCGTATCATCACGGTGGAACGACACGAGAGGGTTGCGGAGGAGACCAGCGGACGCAATAGCGGCGTCCTGCATAGCGGAATCCATGAACATTCCGCTTCACTCAAGGCGCGGTTGGCCAGAGAGGGGAGCGCCTTGGCCGTGGCATACGCAGTACGACACAACATCCCCCTCCTCCGCAGCGGCATGGTCATCGCCATTTCGCGAGAGGATATCCGTCGAGGTCTCTGGCGTGAACTCTCCATGCTCCGACGGCTGTGGCTGAACGCATGGAGATCGAATATCCGAATGTCGTTCGTCACACCATCCGGCTTGCGGGCCCTGGAGCCGAACCTCCGCGCCTCGTGCGGTATTGTCATTCCTAGTGTGTGTGTCATCGATTCGCCCGCCTTTGTGCAATCACTGAAACACGACGCAGAAGCCAGTGGGGTCGAATTCGCGTTCAATAACCGGGTCGTCGGCATCCAAGACGCAGGCACCGAGTACCTCATCACGACCGACCGTCAAAAGATGCGAGTTGCCTGCCTGATTAATGCGGCAGGCCTTCATGCCGATGACATCGCCGCCCTCGCACTGTCCCACAGTAAATATAGCATTCGACCGGTGCGGGGGGAGTACTACGAACTCGTCACTTCGTCCAAGAAGGGCTTGATTGGACGCCTCGTGTACCCCGCCCTGCCGCCAAGAGCAACGGGCAAGGGAATCCACTTCAGCCCCCGGCCGAACGGACAATTGTTCGTGGGACCCAACGAGGTACCGGTACAGGATAAATCTGACTATCTGTCGGAAAAGACGCCGCCGGGAACATTCGTCGAGGCCCTGCGGAAGTTCCTCCCCGTGCTGGAAGAATCTGATCTCCGCTGGGGCTATTCGGGCATCCGGCCATGCGTGATGATCGGGAAGCAGAAAAAGAGCGACTTCATCGTGTCCGTCGATCGAGCCACCCCCCTCCTCATCAATCTGGTCGGCATTGAATCGCCTGGGCTGTCCGCCGCTTTGGCGCTGGCGAGGCACGTCAGTGACCTACCTTGCATCCAACAATATTTTCGGCCGATGGGTTCTTCGGCTGCGGTTCACCGTTTGTAGATCGCTGCAGTTGCAGTTGTGCATCCTCCTCGGCGCGCAGGACCCGGTGGAGCGTCTTCCCAAGAATTGATCTAGGCAATTCCGTGCGGAACTCAACCTTTTTCGGCACCTTGTATGAGGCCAAATGACTTCGGCAATGCGCGGTGAGGTCTTCCGCGGAGACGGACTCGCGTGCCGGAACGATGAACGCCTTAATGGATTCGCCTCCATCCAGGGACCGCACTCCGATGACAGCTGCCTCACGCACATGAGGATGAAGCATAAGCACCTGCTCGATTTCGGCGGGGTACACATTCAACCCCGAGGTCGACAAGATCATGTCTTTCTTCCGATCGACAATGTAGAAGAAGCCGTCTTGATCCATACGTGCGATGTCGCCGGTGGCGAGCCAGCCACCGGGCTTCAGGGCGTTTGCGGTTTCGACGGGATTGTTCCAGTACCCGGCCATGACTTGGGGGCCTCGCACCCATAGTTCGCCGCGTTCACCGGTCGTAACCTCCTGGCCTTGCTCATCCATGATCTTCGCCTCGGTGTTGCCGATGGGCAATCCGATCGACCGCTTGACGGAAAGGCCACGAGCAATATTGCAGTGTGTGACAGGTGAGGCTTCCGAGAGACCATAGCCCTCGCAGATAAGATGCCCGGTCCGCTCCTTGAACTGCTTCAAAAGTTCATATGGCAACGCCGCCCCGCCGCAAATGACAAACCGCGTCGACGCAAAATCCTTTGCGTCACAGTGCTCAAGCAGTTTTCGCACGAACGCGGGAACGATCGTGATCACGGTCGGTTGCCTCTTGCGCAACAATGTCACCAGGACGGGGATGTTGCGGGGATCGGGCACCAACACCATGCATCCACCGATCCCCAGACAGATATTTTGCGTGACAGTCATGCCAAAGACATGAAAGAGCGGAAGCGCCGCCAGAAAACTCTCCACTCGTTCTGCGGGAGAAAACCAACTGACCAGTTGCCGGATATTCGCCGTCAGGTTGCGGTGAAGCAAGATCGCCCCTTTTGAGATTCCTGTGATGCCGCCGGTGTACTGCAGGAGTGCGATATCGTCAGGCAAGGCGACCGGTAGGTCTTCCACCGCGACAGAAGACGACGCCTCATCGAGTACATCATGCAAGAAACGCGTTCGGGCGTCCGGTTGAATGTCAGGCGCCTGATGGTGGCCATTTCGATGTCGATAAAGATATCTCGCGATCGTCGTCATGAAATCGGTAATTCGGGTGACGATGACCAGTTCCAAATTGAGCTGTTGTATTTTTTGGTACATCAAGTCGAGCACGACAATGGCTCGCGCTCCAGAGTCGCGCAGTTGATGGGCGAGCTCATATTCCGTGTACGTCGGATTGCAGGCGACGACGATGCCGCCGGCCCGCAAGATGCCAAAGTACGCGATCACCGCCTGCGGTGAATTCGGCAGGCAGAGCGCCACGCGATCTCCCTTGCGGATGCCCAGCGCCGCAAGACCGCAGGCAAATCGCTCGACGAGCGCGTGACATTCCTGGTAGGAGATGGTCTTGCCAAAAAAATACAGCGCCGGTCGGCGCGCAAATCGTTGCGCGCTTCTGGAGAACATCGCCGTGAGCGTCTCATCCGTCAGAGAGAGTTCTTTGGGAACTCCTTGAGGATAATGGACGAACCAAGGTTGTTCGGGCATGACGTGCTCCCTTTAGAGGTGACCGGGCCGCTACCATCCTCCGTGTGCTATTGCCGGACAAGGCTCGAACCGTTTGCCATACGTTCGTGACAGTACCTCCAAGGCCGCTGTGAGCTGCGCCGGGGCCATGTGCTGCCTCGCCCAGGTCAGGAGACCTCCACGAAACGCGGGAAAACCAATCCCATAGATCAGGGCAAAATCCAACTGCCACGGATGCTCGACAATCTTATCCTTCAAACAGCGCACTGCTTCGTCCACCATCGGAAGGAACAGGCGTTGATGAAGCGTCTCGTCTGTGACAGAGCCACTCTCTGACGACTCAGTACGACGGTACTGCCTGACCAGGTCGATGGCCCGTGGGTTTTCTTTTCCTGACTTCCAAAATGTGACCGGATGTTGCTCGGAAAGGAATCCGCGCAGCAGCGCGTCACGCGATTCAATGCGTGATCCCAGCACGGCAAGCGAGCTGAGCACGTGCACCGCAACGGGGAGTCCGATCAAATCGATGAGTTCGAGAGGGCCCATGGGATGCCCGCTGTCCACGGCCATGCCAAAGTCCTTTGCGACCGCATCGATGCGGTGAATAGGGATCCCCTCGCTCGCGAGGATCACCGCCTCCGCGAGATAGCGTGCCAGAATCCTATTCACGAGAAATCCGGGTCCATCGCGGACCACGAGCGGAAACTTGCCCAGCCGCTTCGCCAGGCTGGAGGCCTGCGCCAAGGCTTGCTCGGACGTGAAAGGCGCGCGCACCACTTCGACCAACTGCATCTTAGCGACTGGATTGAAGAAGTGAAGTCCGACGCACCGTTCGGGATGGGCGGCCTTCCCCGCAATGTCGGCCAAGGTGTAGGATGACGTATTCGTGGCGAAGATGGCATTGGGGCGCGCCTCGGATTCGAATTGAGCCAGTACGGCCCTTTTCACATCCAGCTTCTCCGACACGGCCTCGATGGCCAGGGAAACGGACGCGAGATCGCTGAGCCGGATAGTCGGGGTAATCCGCATCATGCGATAGCGCAGGTCGGAGGGAAGAATGATCCGTTTCCGGACCTGGACGGATTGAGTTTGATGAATCCTCCCCATGCCTTTTGCCAGAATATCCGAGGCCACATCTCGCAGCACGGCTGAATACCCCTTTTCGGCAAGCTGACCGGCGATTTGCGAGCCCATCAAGCCGGCTCCCAGCACGCCCACTCGCGTCACAGGCTCCGAGACACGCGCTGCCTTCCGTTTGATCTCTTCACCTTTCAAGAACAAGCCAACAAGGTGGGCAGAAACCGGGCTGGCCATGAGGTCCAATAACAGGGGCTTCTCGACTGCCATCGACCCCTTCAGCACAGCCATACGCATTCCCCGCCTCACCGCGTCGATGGCGCCGAGCGGAGCAGGATAAAAATGCCGCACTCGCTTGATGACCTGACGCCGCGCATAGCCACACACGAGCGCACGAATTCCCGGTGCGCTCAGGAATCTTTGCCTCCCCTGAAGCGAACGGCGCCGAACAGGCGATGAACCAAGTTCACGCGCTCGGGAGATGGCGACTTGAACGAACGCTTCGCCTTGAATCTGGTCCAACGTCCTGAGGGGGGAAGGGATCGAGGTCACCATGGCGTCCACAAGCCCCATTTTCAGGGCTTGGCGCGGGAACACCGTCTTTCCAGTGGTGATCATCTCCAACGCTGCCGGCACACCGACGAGCCGTGGAAGACGTTGCGTCCCGCCAAAGCCGGGGAGGATGCCGAGCTTGACTTCCGGCAGGCCGAACATGGTCCTCGCGTGGGCGCTAGCGATGCGCGCATGGCAGGCCAGCGCGAGTTCGAGCCCGCCGCCGAGACAAGCCCCTTCCACCGCAGCGACAAACGGTTTTGGCGAGCGCTCCATTGTGTCGAGGACCGTATGGGCCGTATTGACCAATTGCTCTAATGCCTCAAAGGACCGTTGTTCCTGTGCGCCATGCATCTGCTCCAGATCGGCTCCGGCACAGAAGTTTCCTTCCTTCAGGCTCACGAGCACCACGCCGGTGACTGCCCTCGATTGCTCTGCCGACCGGACGATATCCTGCCATTCAGCGAAACTCTCAGCATTGAGGACATTGACCGCTTTCCCGGCGTAATCAAACCCGGCCAGGAGAATTCCATCGTGGACACGAGCGGTCTTGAAATGTTTGAAGTCGCTGGACATCGCTATTTTCTCTCTACGATCATCGCGACTCCCTGCCCCCCTCCCACGCACATGCTGATCAGGGCTCGCTCGGCATTCCGTCGTTTGAGCTCGAACAGGGAAGTCATCGCCAGGCGCAGACCGGATACGCCCACCGGATGACCGAGGGCAATCGCTCCGCCGTGCGGATTCAAGTCGTCAGGGGGAATTTCACCCAAACGCTCCGTCCATCCGTATCTGCCGAACTTGCGCTCCATGAGAGAGGATGACCCAAGAATTCGGGTGATGCCTAGCACCACGGAGGCAAAGGCTTCGTTGATCTCACAGACCGCAAAATCTTTAAGAGTCAACCCAGTTTTGGACAAGAGTTTGGCGATGGCTCCTACAGGAGCGAGGCCCATGCAGGAAGGTTCATACCCGAAATCGGCATAGTCCTTCACATACCCAAGAATCGGAAGCCCGAGCGACTTGGCCTTGTCCTCCTCCATCAACAGCATGGCTGCGGCGGCATCCGTAATTTGCGAGGAATTCGCCGGCGTCACAGAACCGTGGCGCCTGTCAAATACCGGCTTCACATCGCGGAATGCCATCTGATCCGCATCTTCTCGTATTCCGTTATCCCGCTCGACACAGCTGTTTCTTTCCGGGACGAACATCGGTACGACTTCTTCTGCCAAGAGCCCGCGTTTCCATGCTTGTGCTGCCAGCTTGTGCGACCGAATAGAGAATGCATCTTGCTCCTCACGCGTCATGCTCAGGGAGGGATCCTTGGCAATATTCTCAGCGGTCTGTCCCATAATGAGGTCGCACATCGGGTCGGTGAGACCCATGACAAGTCCGACACGAGGCGGGTAGCGCTTGAGGTTGAGCAATTTAGGAATGAGCGTCAGAGCGGTCATGACCCCTTCGCGAGGCGTTCTCGCTCTGCCGTATTTCAGGAGCAGGTCGGCGACTGCACGGTCATACGCGATAGGGATCCGGCTCATCGCCTCCATACCGATGACGAGCGCGGTGTCGACATCGCCGCTTCGGATACGCAGGCTCGCATAGTAAAGGGCGGTGACGCCGGAACCGCAATTCTTACCAGCGACAGTATCGGCAGGAATGGTGGGCGGAAGGCCTCCGGTGACCGCAGCGACCCGCGTCGGATTCACGGCGTGCATCGGCGTGGCGACATTGCTTCCTAGTACGCAATCAATGGTGCTCGGCGGAAGGTTCCAGCGGTGACAGCGCGCGATCATTTCACGCACCACCCACGCCCCAAGCACGTCCGCGTCTATCTCGCGAAAGTCCGTTCCTTCCTTGCAAAAAGGAGTACGAAATCCCTCAACGACGACGACATTGCGCATGATGCTTACCCCGTAGGAAATCAGGAGTAATGCTCTCACACACATCCTACCACGCAAGTGACGATTTTCATCCTTTTTCGGATGGCATTTAGGCTCCCCCATTAGGGTCAAGTGCGCAAATGACAGCGTTCGATTCGAAAAGGTGGTACACTTACAACGATACCCCCACGCTACGCCTCTACCCTTTCGTCGGAAGAACGCAGCATGGCAAAATCGGGGCTGTTTCAGGGGTCCGAGGCAGTAGCGGAAGCGGCTCGGGACAAAGCTGCCTATAGCGGCTTTATTGCGGGTTTATTTGAAGCCGACGTCCGCTGGAATCTCTTCAACAGCATCGGTCTTCCAGAGGTAAGCCCTGCAGCCCTCGACTTTCTTGAAGGGCTCTCACCCCTCCTGCTTTCTCTCGATCCTGACCGGGTTGATAGCGAGGGAGAACTTCCTGAATCCGTCATTAAATCCCTAGCCAACCTCGGTGCACTCGGCATCAAGATTCCGAAGAGCTTCGGCGGACAGGAATTTACCCAATACGAATATCAAAAAGTCGCGACCCTTTGTGGAAGCGTCGACGCCTCCTTGACCGTGCTGTTGTCGGCAGCGCAATCGATCGGCGTGCCAGAACCCTTGCGCCTCTTCGGCACCGCAGAGCAAAAAGCCAAGTATCTTCCTCGGCTTGCCAGCGGAGAGATCTCAGGGTTTGCCCTCACGGAGCGAAACGTCGGCTGCGATATTTCCAAAGTGGAAACCTACGCCGTCAGAGTGACAGAGGGCGACAAGACTGTCGGCTATCGCATCACAGGAGAGAAGTTTTTCATCACAAACTCGGCAAAGCAAGACGGAGAGTTCCTGTCCTCCATGCTCGTCGTCATCGCCCGCATCGTCGACCGCCCAGAAGATCTCCGTGACCCGCAGGCCTCGAAACGTTATGGAGCGTTTATCGTCGAAACGCAATGGTCGGGATGTACGGTTTCTCGTCTACGATTTGAGGGCGTCAGAGGGATTTATAACGGCGTCCCATGTTTCAACAATGTCTACGTCCCTGTTGAAAACCGTCTGGGCGGCGAAGAAGACGGCCTGAGGATCGCCCTCGCCACCCTCACCGTCGGACGACTGACCCTCCCGGCAGCGTGTTTGGGTGGACTCAAGCAGTGTCTCTCGGCGATGCGCTGGTGGACACAGACACGCGTCCAATGGAACAAGCCTATCGGGGAACACAATCTGATTGGAGAAAAGCTCTGCCGAGTGGCGGCCTATACCTTGGCTCTCGATGCGGTCATGGCATTCTGCGGAGCATGGGCCAACAAGAAAGGCGATCTCCGGTTGGAATCAGCGGCAGCCAAGATTATTGGAAGCGAGTGGTACTGGGAAGCCGTCAATGAGTTGTTTCAGGTTCGCGGTGGACGGGGATTCATGACCATGGAGGCACAACGCAAGAGTGGTGAAGCGGCCATTCCCGTGATGCGCATGCTCCGTGACGCCCGCATCAACCTCATCTGGGAGGGGACCAGCGAGATTCTCCGAATCTGGATGGCACGCGAGTCCCTCGCTCCCTATGTCGAACAGGGTTTGGCCATTCTCCAAGGACCCATGTCAGGCAAAATCGCCGCGGCTCTCTATTACGCCCGCATGTGCCTTTCCTCCTGTTTTCCTTTTCTGCATTCCCGCTCCGCCTCCGCGGCCTGCGGAAAAGAGTATTCAAGGTGGATACGGTTTATCGAGTCCTCCTCCCGAGGCCTGACCCGAGCGACACTGCTCGCGACGCTTCACCACCGGCAGAAACTGCACAATAAACAACTCCTGCTGCACCACCTCGTGAATGACAGTCTGTTGTTGCTCCCCATGGCTGCAATACTCTGGTTTGCCTCTCAACCAGAGATGCGAACGAAGCCGGGAATCCGTGAGCTGGTCGACTACTTCTGTCAGGATATGGCAGATCGGCTCTCTCCTCCCTCCTCCATCGCTGGAAGAATACGACGGTACAAGAAAGACTCGGTCGTGTATCAGCTGTCAAAGGCCATTATGAACGGCGAGTACACGTGGCTTGAAGAAGGGATTGTGCCTTGCTTGAGAAAGGACGGAGCGGCTCGTGGCACACTAGAGTAAGAACAAGAGGAGCGCTCAGCAGTGAAAGAGCGCCATCAGACGATCAGGGGGTGAGCCAGGTCCCGCCTCGCTCACCCCGACGACATTATTGTCCGGTGTCCGGCTTCTCAGCTGTCAGATCATCGCTCAGAAGGAACAGCTGCCACTCGTTCCGGCTTAATTTCGACGTATTTTTTTCCAGCCGCCTGCGACAAGTTCTTACGCGCTTCACGAATGGAGTCAGTCGCCGAACGCACGGCAGCCTCTTCACGGGGTGTCCCTGATAGTGCCTTTTCATGCCTGTTCCCCAAGATCGCGGCTGCGATCGCGGCCTTTCCCTCCTTCAGCTTCTCCTGACACATTGGTGAGAAGTTGTTTATCTTGTCGTCAAAACACTGTTGAATACGCCCGCTGCCAGGCTGAACCTCCCCGCATTGTCTCTCAAGCTCATCGATACACTGAGGATCTGCGCCCTGGGCCGAGGAGGCCGACGCCTGTGTTGAGCCTTGCGTCAACCATAGAGGGAGTTTCAACGCTTTTCTCAAATTGGCAATTCCTTCATTCAAGCCAGGCACATTGCCCGCCCGCTGCGCTTCTTTGGCTCGCATCAACGACATCTGAGCATGTTCCAGTAATTCTGCAGACTGTCCCACGTTGCCTGCAATTTCAGCAGCACGGGCATGTTCTATAGACTTTTCAATATGGAGCCAGAAGAAGGGGTTCTCTCTTATAAGATACACGCTTCCGGGATCGTTCACCACGGCCACAACTTGAGGCTGTGGATTGGACGCTGCCTCAAACGGTGGTTTGGCCGCTGCCTCTGGCGCTTGAGTGACCGCTGCATCCGCCGGTGGGTTGGCTGCCACCTCGGGCGCTGGTGTGGTCACTGCGTCCGCCGATGGGTTGGCCGTCACCTCGGGCGTCGGATTGACGGTGGCGTCAGTGGGTATGTCCGCCGCATACGATGCCGATGCAAACACCAGGAGAAAACCTCCCGCGTAGTTCAAGATGAATGGTTTCAGTTGCATAGCTGCCCTCCTTTGGTTGACCGTTCCACCTTATTGATTTTTGTTAGGAGGCATAGCTTCTGCTTTATATTTCTACAGGCCCACTAGGTAATTCCCTTGTATCAGGTGTTTTTACTAGTCCCAAATCCTGGGGGTCTAGGCGTGTCACCGGCCCCGATTAGAACAAAAGACGGCAGCGGATCGACAGTATTAATGCTCATTTCAACCACACGACCTAGGTCGGTTGCCTTGCCGGAAGACCTAGCTCTGCATTGAAAGCGCTACCGGCTCATCGAATGAGATGATACTCACTTTGGACCATGCCGCCTGGATAGGTACGGGTCGTGACATGGCTGAGACGGATGTCGTGCGGTAGGGAGCCGAACAACGGGATCCCTTCACCGATGAGTACAGGCAAACGACTGATGATCAGGCGGTGGATAAGTCCTGCACGCAAAAACTGCTGAAGGGTGATTCCACCGTCCACGTAAAGACGGTTGGCACCAGAAGCAGCGAGCTTGGACACAATCCCTGAGGGAGTCCCAGCCATCTGCTCCACGACACCTCCTCGCACCCGTGCCCCGGACAGGTCGAGGGGCTGATGGCTCAAGACCACCACTCGCTTGTTGCCGTAATACCATTTGTCAAAAGTCAGTACCTTCTCAAACGTCTTCCGGCCCATCACGATCGCATCGATGTCGGCGATGAATTCGTTGTACCCATACTCTGCGCTGTCGCCACCGCCCTCGCCCATCAGCCAGTCGAGATCGCCGTTCGGCCGCGCGATAAATCCGTCGAGGCTGACGCCCACAAAGATGGAGCACACCGGTTCAGCATGACCTTCTGTTTTCATGCCATCATCCCGCGACTTGTCGTCTGGCCATACTAACGCAAAGGTGCCGAGGATTTTCAATCGAGCGAGCACATCCTTGACCGATCACAGTACGAATGTTAGCCTCGCTCTCTTTGATAGCCTCGGGACATTCAATCACTCACCGGCACAAGGGGAACGGCTTCATGAAGCACGCACTTCTTACCGTCGCCTTCCTTTACTCATCACTAGCTCTATCTGTTTTCGCTCAGCTTCAACCCAAAACGGACCAGAATGAACTGACCCAGCCTTCGATGCTCAAATCGTGGACCGGGGACCTCGACGGGATGATCGAGCGACGCGTCATTCGCGCTCTTGTGGCCCCCTCCCGCACCTCGTACTGGCTGAATGGTGCCCGGCAGACCGGCGCCGAATACGAACTGCTCAAGGCCTTCCAGGAGGAAATCAACAATCGTTACAAGGCTCAGCGCAAGCATATCCTGATCCATGTGGTCTTTATTCCAACCTCGCGCGACCAGCTCATCCAGGGGCTTCTGGACGGACGCGGCGACATTGCAGCCGGTATCCTGACCGTTACACCGGAGCGGCTCAAACAGGTGGATTTCGGCGCGCCTTTTTTCCACGGAGTCAGGGAAATCGCCGTGACAGGGCCTGCATCGCCCGAACTGAAATCACTCGATGATCTTTCAGGCAAGGAGGTGTTTGTCCGCAAGTCATCGAGCTACTGGACTCATTTGGAGCGTCTCAATGAGCGGTTCGCTCAAGAGCACAAAGCACCGGTGGTGCTCAAGGTCGCGCCAGAAGATCTCCAGGACGACGACCTGTTGGAGATGGTCAATGCCGGGCTCGTAGAAATGATCGTGGTGGATCGCTACCAAGCGCTCCTCTGGGCGAAGGTTTTTAAGAACCTCAAGCCGCACAGAGACATCGTGATCAACGCAGGAGGCGACCTGGCCTGGATGATCCGGAAGGACAGCCCGAAATTGAAAGCGGAAATTGCCGAATTTGCCAAACAGCACGGCGGAAAATCCGCCTTCGGCAATGAGTTGATCAAGAAGTATGGCGGGGATGGGAATCCGCGCATCGTGAAACAGGCGACTTCGTCCGGCGAGATCAAGAAATTCAAAAAGACGGTCGAGTTCTTTCGCAAATACGGTGCCGAGTACGACATGGACTATCTCTTGATGGTCGCCCAGGGATACCAAGAGTCGCTGCTTGATCAGAATGCGCGAAGCAGCGTGGGGGCCATCGGCGTCATGCAACTGATGCCTGCCACGGCCGAAGAGATGAAGACCGGCGACGTGACACAGCTCGAACCGAACATCCATGCCGGCATCAAGTACATGCGGTTCGTGCGGGACCAATTTTTTGAACACGAGCCCATGGACACGCGCAACAAGATCCTCTTTTCATTTGCCGCCTACAATTGCGGTCCAACCCGTGTTCAGAAACTCAGAAAGGAAGCGGCGCAACGCGGGCTTGATCCGAACGTTTGGTTCAACAATGTCGAGATCATCGCCGCCCGACGGATCGGCGAAGAAACGGTCACCTATGTGGCCAACATCTACAAGTACTACGTCGCCTATAAACTGATTGAGGAACAGCGGGCCGAGAGAGAGAAGGGCCCTGCCGGCCTGCCGCAGAGCGTTTCGAGACCTCAGTAGCCGTCACGCTATCTGCCGCGACGATGGGCAATGGCTTCCTTCACGAACTTGACATAGGCCCGGCGAAAGGCCGCTCCCGCCCAGCGGGCAAGCCCGATCAGGTTCGAGACTCTGACCGGACTTTTTCCTACCAGCCCTGGCTCGGCCTTGAGCCTTCGTTCACTCAACCGAGAATTCGGTCGTCATACCGTGAAGGAAATGTGGTCGCCCTGTAGTCGTGTCAGGGACAAAGCAGATGAGGCCGTATCTGCCAGTTTCGAATTCTCCGGCAAAGTGCACGCGCTCCTCTCTTTCGATTCCGGTAATTCCTCCCACGAATTCACCCTGATGGGGCCCAGAGGCGCCCGGCTCGAAGGAGGCGATCGCGTCTTGGACTGTGGCCCCCGGTGCAAGCTTCACGATGACGAGCTCATGTGGCTGAGTGCCATGGTTGATAACTTCGATCGTGTGAAAACCCGGTTTAATTCGCTGTGAGAGAATAAACTGATAATCAATTTGTGTGATGGTGATTGGGGTTCTAGCCCCTGAGATCTTCGTCGGTTTTCCGCCTCGCACGAGCAGCGCCTTCTGCATCCCCAGCGCAACGTGCGGCACGCCATTCTTGTCCGGAATCCAGCACATCAACACATAGTCTCCTTCGGTCAGATTTACCGTGGCGGACGCCTGGCTGCCCGGCAGGTGCGCGTTCGGTCCACCGGCATACTGCACCCAACTTGGCAGCCGACTTGGATCAGCCGCGATGGCTGCACGGAAGTCGGCCGCTGATTTGCCTTGCAGCAATTTCAAGAACTGGATGTGGTGAAGGTCCTGACCCTGATTCACGATCCGCACCGTCGTCAGACCTGCTGGAATCCGGTCCGGACCCCGGAAACCGTAGTCATGGGCGACAAAGACCACCGTTCCACGACTGCTGCTCAACTCCTCAGGGTTTGGGCGGTCACCGGCCCAAGCCGTCACCGGCATCACCGCAGTAAACAGAACCGCTAGAGAACCGTACAACGCATTTCGCATGGGATCCCTCCTTGTTTCACGTTCCCGGATGGAACGCACTCATCGTTTGCGAAGGTGACGCTACCACGAGGGTGAGGGACACGGTTCCTAAAACTATGCTAAGGTTTCCCTAAATCTTTCCTAACGCCATGATTCCTCAATCAATCGTCGATCTCCTTGAGACAGGTGTCTCGATCATGGTCGGCACCCGTGATGCCTCGCTCTTGCCGGAATGCACACGTGCGTGGGGTATCCGTGTCGGTGCCAAACAGGGCACGGTCACAATCTTTCTGTCCAAGACGATCGTGGGGAAGACCATCGAGAATCTTCGTGACAACGGAAAGATCGCGATTACCTGCACCAGACCTACAGACCATATTACCTGCCAACTCAAAGGCCAGGTCCGAAACATCAAGCCGGCGACCAGTGCGGATCGAGATGTAAGCCGACGATGGCACAGCGAATTCATGGCCGAACTGAAAGCCATTGGTGTGCCGTCCGCCCTGAGTCAAGCTTGGATCACAGAACCGGCCGTTGCCGTTGAGATCGCCGTCACCGATGTCTTCGATCAGACACCAGGACCGGGTGCGGGAGGGAAAATCGGGCCATGAGAAAGGCTTCGTTGCCGCTCGAAGACCTCTGGGCTTGCTTTCAAGGCATCATCCCGGCGGCCCTAAGCACCTGCGCGGCCGACGGCACGCCGAACATCACCTTTATCAGTCAGGTCTACTATGTCGATTCGAAGCACGTCGCGATCTCGTTTCAGTTTTTCAACAAGACCCATAGGAACGTGCGCGAGAACCCGTTCGCCTGTGTCGTCCTTCTCGACCCGAGGACCTTGCACGCCTATCGATTTCGACTCCGTTTTGATCATTCCGAATCGACCGGACCGTTGTTCGAATGCATGTCGCTTCAACTCCAGGCGGTAGCATCCTACTCGGGCATGACTGACGTGTTTCGCCTTCTTGCCGCCGACGTGTATGAGGTGCTCGCTGTCGAACGCTTGGAAGGCTTCACGAAGCTGCCTGTTCCACCCCCATCCGAGCGGTCGTCCCGCCTCTTTGTGGACTCGGGCCTGGTTTCGATGCGGGTGATCTCCGAGCGCCTGAACAAGGCACAGCTGCTCGATGAAGTCCTTCAAGTCTCGCTGCAGCTCCTTGATGAGCAGTTTGGATTCCATCATTCGAAGATCCTGCTCGCCGATGAGAGGAATGGGAAGCTGCTGACAATTGCGAGCCATGGCTATACAGAAAACGGGGTGGGATCCGAGGTTGGAGTGGGCGAAGGCCTCATCGGGATGGTCGCGCGGGCTCGGCGGACGCTCTATCTGTCAGCCATGGATCATGGCTTGCGATACGCACGCGCGGTGCGTGGCCGCGCTGAAGCCTTAGGATGCACCGAGACTATTGCACGAGAAATTCCCCTTCCCGGTCTTCCTGACGCAGCCAGCCAGATCGCCGTGCCGCTGATGACCCGGGACCGTTTGGTCGGTGTGCTGGCGGTAGAAAGCAAGGATCCGCTCGCCTTCCTCCCGCGCGAAAATACGCTGCTTACGACCATGGGGTTACATCTCGCGACTGCCATCGATCAACTCAGCCGGGAGACGGACGATGCGCCGATGGACCGGATCAGAAGTGCAACCCCAATTCCTGCGTCTCGCTCGGGCCTCATTCGCCGCTTCACTTTTTTTCAGAAGGATGACTGCATCTGCGTGGATGGTGACTATCTCATTCGTAATGTCCCGGCCAGGATTCTCTGGCGCTTGCTGAAGCAATATCGTGACGATGGCCGGGTGGAGTTTACGAACCGGGAGCTACGGATGGATTCTTGGCTCGGACTCCCAGAGTTAAAGGACAATCTCGAGACGCGCCTGATCCTGCTCCGCCGACGCCTTGAGCAGAAATGCCCTGAAGTCAGACTTGTCCAGCGAGGCCGAGGCCGGTTTGCGCTGGAAGCGGATGCGGCAATCGACTTATTAGAAAAGGAGACTTGAAAGATGGGCTTATTACCCGTTGAAGCGAGGTACGGTCATCATGAGCCGATCGCAGGTCGACATCGGTCTCTTCGGAAGGACTTATGCAACGGAGGCGTCCATTCATCTTTTTTTCATCAGAACATGCGTTGCCTTTTCACTGCCAACGGTTTTAATGGATGTGAACCCGAGAGCGTTGAGATTCAGTCCGGAAAAGAGATGCTCCCCTTCTCCCAAGAAAATCGGCGACATGGCTAGGTGGATCTCATCGATCTGGCCGGCGGTCAGATACTGACGAATCGTGGCAACGCCGCCACCAATCCGAACGTCTTTACCTTTGGCCGCTGCTTTCGCTTTCTGTAAGGCCGACTTGATGCCGTCGGTGACAAAGTAAAAGGTCGTGCCACCTTCCATCGTAAGGGGCGCGCGCGAGTGATGCGTGAGTACAAATACCGGCGTGTGGTACGGCGGATTATCCCCCCACCAGCCCTTCCAGGACTCGTCTTTCCAGGGACCGCGCACCGGTCCGAACATATTCCGTCCCAAAATCCAGGCGCCCAAATTGTCCATTGACTGCGCGGCAAAATCATTATCGATGCCATGCGCCCCTTCGCCTTGCTCGTTCATTTTCTTAAAGACGTCCGTCTCTACAAACCAGGAATGCAGCTCCTCCCCACGAACCCCGAGCGGATTCTGCAAATCCTGTCGGGGTCCCGCACCAAATCCGTCGAGCGACACCGTAAACGCCGCGACTTTCACCTTGCTCATGCAGCTCTCCTCTTTATCTGTCGTCAATAAACTCCCGACCTCTTTTACCTCCGCCTGCGCACTGTTCCCCTAATTGTGCGGCGTGTGGACCTTTCTATTTCTCAGCCGGCGATATTAGTCTGGTATCTCCGCTTCGACGAGTTTTCCTAGAAGGATCAGCGATTCTTGCCAGCCGAGATAACAGGCCTCAGCCGGAATGACGTCAGGCACGCCTTCTTGGACAATATGAACTTCCGTTCCACAAGAGACTTTCTTCAATGTGACCGTCACGTGAATTTCTCCAGGCAGGTTCGGGTCGTCGAAGTTGTCCGTGTACCGAAGGCGTTCATAGGGCACAAGTTCAAGATATTTACCGCCGAAGGAGTGACTCTTTCCCGTCGTGAAATTCGTAAATGACATCTTGAAAGTGCCACCGACCTTGGCATCCATGTGGTGCACCTTGCCCGTGAATCCATTAGGCGGGAGCCACTTTGCCATGGCATCCGCATCGAGAAATGCTCGGTAGATCCGTTCTGGTGTTGCGCGAAGCACACGATGAAGCCGAATGGTATTCGTTCCCACGACTCTTCTCCTTTCCGTGGCTACAATGGACTGTGTATGTTTTCCTAAGTCTATGAAGGATACTTTGCGAACTTTACCAGTGCTGTATTCATGTGGTCCCATGGATGCGCGTCCGATGTCCAGACGTCCATTTGCGGATCGAACCAACTGGGATCATCCAAGCTGGCCGTTCTGATCGCGACGATCTGAGGTTGCGAGTCGGTCCTGACCATAATTGGAGAACCGCAGTTGGCACAAAATCCGCGATGGGTCTTACCGCCGGCTTCGCTCGGCATGTCATGAAAGTGCAGCGAGCCTTGCAGAAGCCTGACAGTGTCTTTCGGCAGGATAATGAAAGACGAGAACGGTCCTCCGCTCGATCGCTGGCAATCTCGGCAGTGACAATGAAGCATCGCTAACGGTTCAGCGCCGGATTCATAGAGAATTGCGCCGCAAGCGCATCCACCTGAAAAGGGTGTGGTTGCCGTAGCCTTTCCGCTTTCCTTCGTCATGACCTTTGTTTCCTTCCTTTTTACAAGGCCTCAGCGGCGCGGCCGCTGCCTGGAATTTCCCTGACCGGCCGCACCTCCATGGTCCCAAACCGCACCGATGGAAACTTCGAGGCCACTTGGATCGCCTCGTTCAGATCTCGGGCGCTGATCAGGAAAAAGCCACCGAGCTGCTCTTTCGTTTCAGCATAGGGACCGTCGGTCACGGACAACTTCCCGCTCCGGACTCTTACACTTATGGCCGTCTTTATGGGGTCGAGTTGCTCTACCGCAAGAAGCTGACCGCTCTTCTTCAGCGCCTCGACATAGGCCATGGTTTCTTCCATCACGGCGTCGCACTCGCTTTTGGACATGGAGTCCCATTTCTTCTCTTCGTGGCAACACATGAGCAGATATTTCATAGCGTCGACCTCCGATTTGACTGTGAAACACAGTTCTTGACAGATAGTCGCTCTTGATGACCAAAATCGACAGAGGGTCCGTGCACAATTAAATCCATTACTTAGGACGAGTTGGCTGAAGTGGTCAATATCCAAGACCGATTGGTCCGGTTAGACTGGAAAGCGATTGAAGCATCGTTATGGCAACGGGGTTATGCCAAAACCGATCCATTGCTCACGGCCGAAGAGTGCGATGCGCTCATCGCCCTGTACGGCAATGACCAACTGTTCCGAAGCCGGATCGACATGAAGCGCTTTCGGTTTGGCGAGGGGGAGTACAAATACTTCACGTATCCGTTACCGCCGCTGGTCCAAGCTCTGCGCGAAACAATCTATCCTCGTCTTGCGGTGATCGGCAACGCATGGGCAACGGCATTGGGTCAGCCGGATATATTTCCGTCGAATCACGCTGAACTGCTCGCTGTTTGTCGTCGCAAGGGACAGACCAAACCCACACCATTGTTACTTCGTTACTCCGCCGGCGATTATAACTGCTTACATCAAGATCTGTATGGAGCGGTCGCGTTCCCACTGCAGCTCACTGCCTTCCTCAGCCGTCCTGACCGCGATTTTTCCGGTGGTGAATTTCTGCTCGTGGAACAGCGGCCGCGGGCACAATCACGCGGTGAGGTCATGGCCCCCCAGCAGGGTGAGATCGTGATCTTTGCGACGCGGCACCGTCCCGTACAAGGAAGCCGAGGACACTACCGAGTCAACATGCGGCACGGCGTGAGCACGGTTCATTCCGGTTCACGCTTTACGCTCGGCGTCATCTTCCATGATGCACAGTGATCATTGTCATCAGACGCGGTCCAGATGGGATAATCGTTAGCGATGCGGATTGCCACTTGGAATGTCAACTCCCTGAAGGCTCGCCTGGAAAAGGTCATGTGGTGGCTGGATCGGGCAAAGCCGGACGTGGTGCTGATGCAAGAAACAAAGCTGGGCGATACGGATGCGCCCGTCAAATCGTTCAAGGAAGCCGGATACGAACTGGTGCACCATGGCGAGGGCCGATGGAACGGTGTGGCGATCGCGAGCCGGTGCGGTATCAGTAGCGTGATCTCAAATTTTGGCGAGCCGCTACGGCGGGCCCAGACGTCTGACATCGGTGACGATGAACCGCTGGCTGAGGCAAGGATGGTCAGCGCCGAATGCGGCGGCGTTCGGATCATCTGTGTGTATGCGCCGAACGGCCGGCTCGTGGACTCACCGTTTTATGAAGCGAAGCTCGCATGGTTCAACAAGCTGGTCCGCTGGATCAACGACGCCGTCCCTCCAGATACCCCGGCCGTCATTGGCGGTGATTTCAACGTGGCGCCCCAAGATATCGATGTATGGGACCCCGTGGCTTGTCATGGCGGTACCCACGTCTCCGAGCCCGAGCGGCAGGCTTACGCGCGGCTGATGAGCGCGGGATTCGTCGATGCGTATCGATTGCACCATCCGGAACCCGGGCGGTACACGTGGTGGGACTACCGCGCCGGCAATTTTTATAAGAACTTCGGCATGCGCATCGACCACTTATTGGTGACCACCTCCTTACAACAGCGCGTTGTCTGGGCAGAAATCGATCGCGAAGCCCGGAAGGGAAAGCCTCTACCCTCGGATCATGCCCCGCTGGTCATTGACATCGACAGCTCAGGCACTCCCTTCGATGCAGGCTGGTCTTCGGCAGAATCGCGAATTGCGTCGCGCCTGCAGAAGCAGTGATGAGCCCTAGTGAGCCTTGGATACCGAGGATTGGTCACCATCAGAAAAATAGTCATGAGATAAAACCCAGCAGAGAACCTTGGTTTATCAAACCGTTGGGCGTAAGCTTCCCACCCGGTCCAAAACAGATGTTTGTCATCTAACTATGACGCCAGAGGGAAGACACATGATCAGTTCCAGATGATGTTGTTGTTCAAGCTAGGTATGCTTTTGCCCAGCTCTTTACTCGTCAATGATGTCAATCCGATTTCAGATCAAGAATTGGGAGGCTCAGCTTGAACCCCTACATCTCCCTGCCGGACATGGTAGTGGCCATCACGTTGCTGCTCACCATCAGTGCGGTGATGATTCCCCTCGCTCGGTGGCTGGGAATTGGTCCGGAGCTTGGGCTGTTGCTTTCCGGAATCATTTTGGGATCATCGCATTTCCTAAATGCCAGCCAGATTGGCCGGCTGGGAGACCTTTCACAACTCGGCGTGGTCTTCTTTCTCTTTGTGATCGGGCTCGAGCTCGATCCTCGGAAAATCTGGTCGCTGCGACGCTATGCCTTCGGCCTCGGAGCCGCGCAAGTTATTGGAACCGGCTTGATGATGATGTTTTATTGGCACTTCTTCGCGCCTTCCTGGTCACTTGCGCTTCTCCTAGGACTCGTTGCGTCAAACTCCTCTACGGCTCTTGTGCTTCAGCTCCTGAAAGGAAAAGGCGAACTGGAGCAAGATTATGGACAAGCGACTTTAGCCCTGCTTCTGTTCCAGGACTTGACCGTAGTCCCGATCCTCGCCTTGCTGCCATTGTTTGCCGGGACTGGATCGGCAGAGCACTTCGTGTGGTGGGATGTCCTGTACGCCGCGGGGGCTATGGTTATCATATTCGTCGTTGGGCGGTACCTCTGGCCCCAACTCCTGCGCCTAGCGGTGGCCCCAAACTTCGACGAAACTTTCACAGCTATCCTTTTCATTGCCCTGTTCGGCGGCGCATGGCTCGCCTCTTCAGCGGGTCTTTCGATGGCCATGGGAGCGTTCATCGCGGGTTTGTCGCTGGGCGGATCAGAATACAGCCACCGATTGGAGGAGGAAGTCCTGCCGCTCAAAAATCTCTTGTTGGGACTATTTTTTGTCTCGGTAGGACTGACGGTTGATCTCAGCGTCTTGAACGGACATCTCGCAAAAATTCTGTTCCACATTCTTGCAATCGTTGTGATGAAGATTGTCGTGCTGTATCTCGCGGCCAGAGCGATGAGCATGCAGCATGGTCCGGCGGCCCGGATGTCCTTTCTCCTCGCGCAATGCAGCGAATTTGCATTCGTAGCACTTGGTGCATTACTCGCGCTCGGCACCGAAACGCAGGTTCAATTCTCTACGGGCATCATCGTCGTCGCGGCTACGATGATCATGACGCCATGGCTTAATGCTCTTGGAATTCTCTGGAGTCGTTGGGATTCACCGTTGGTCCCAAAAAGGAGGGACTGAATGTGCCGATGCCGGCGTCAATACGCCGGCACAATGAGAGAGACAAATCCGAGGCTGCTCAAGACGATACTGATGACGAGGACCATTTCCCAGACCGAGTCCCAACCATTGCGCCATTCAACTCGATGCATGGCCGCGCGACGCAATCGAAAGGCCGCCGCCAGACGCAATCGACTCGCCCTAATATGATCATCCTTCCGCTTGAGAAACAAACGAGCGTTTGGAAGGATGCCGATCGTCGCGCTACGTAATGAGAAGCTCATACCTTCCTCCTTTCTCAAGGGTCATGTGTCAACGCTCCATGCTGGGTTCAGAAGAAAGTTATCGGTTCACACGACACGGTTATAGTATTGAGCAAGGCTCATGCCTTCCCAGACAATACTTATAGATCTCTATACAAATGGATTTTCTTGGTTTTACCGGGGTTGCGATCGTAATGAGGATAACTCGTCTGAGAGACAGGGACAAAGTGTCTCTGCTCGAAGCGTTCATTTTTTCATGACGGCGTCGATCAGAAAGGACGCCAACCGGTCCTCTTGGTCGCCAACGCGGCCCTGACCCGGCTTCGCTAAGTTCTTTGCCGTCGGATCATGCCCCGTTGGTCATCAACATCGACAGCCCTGGCACTTCCTTCGACGCCGGATAGGCTTCATCGGAATCACGAATTGCGGCGCGTCTGGGGAAGTGTCCGCTTGGTACTTATTTTACGGGGATGTCCATCGGCCATTCCGGCGTCGTCACACCGGGAGCGGTCCTGGCCTCAATATCGCCCGAATACTCACGGCGTAGGAACTTAATCGTCAGTCTTTGAACGAGATTCACGGTTGGTAGAGCAGCATGAAGCCCGGCACCCAGGGCGAGCGCGCGGTCGCCTAGTTCAAATATCCCGAACTCGGCCCGGCTGACACAGACCAGATTCTCGATTTTAAGAAAACGTGGTATCGCCCCCGCGAAGGGAACTGTCCCATCACCGGTATTCATACTCGCGTGATCATTCTTCCACTCTTCGACCGGCGGGGGGAATGAAAACCACCGTCCTCCGACATCCCTTTTTGTTTCGACTTTTATTTGGGTCAGCTCTCCCAACCCCGCGATCGCCATCCAACCCTTCACACCGTCAGGCAGAGCACGCGCCAGATCTAATTTTCTGATCCGTTGACGGTGTTTCCATGCTGTGTCCAGATACTGTCCGAGAAGCGTTTCCGGATCTATCTCTGCCTTATGCAGGCGGACATATTCGCGGAGCGTCATCAAGACCGACCGCTGCCACACTCGCCACGTCTGCACGTCGAAAATGTCATTCGGCTGTCCAGGCTCGTCTGCTACGGCTCCATCATATGAAGGCAGTAACTGGTATATCGCTGGAATGGTACGTGAAGCTTCCCGTTCCCTGTCGCGTGGATACGAGCCAGTCAACGTACCCATGCCTGTTGATACTTTCTCTATGGCATCGACTGAACCCTCAAAGGGTGAAGCAATCGACACCACACGACGAACCTTTTGATCTTTGCCGTAGCGTGTCAGGTAATCAGCCACGATCAGCCCGCCCATCGAATGGGCCACGAGGTCGACACAGAGCGCTTTTTTTGCTTCTCGGTAATGAGGAAGGAGGACGGTCCGTTCGATGACCTCTTCAATAAAACCGGCGAGCAAGTCGGCGGATTGCGTGCAATCCTGACGCCAGTCATAGCTAAATGGGTAGACCGGGGTCGGTTCGGTGCGTCTTATCATCAAGTCATGACGTAGGGCCTCCACCAGATCCTCGTAGATGATTCCAAAGATCCCATAGGGCTGCACTCGCGCTGGCTCGAGCGCTTCATAGCGAGGATTATCCGGGTGCATCGAGATCCGCTCATAATTTTTTTTGAGGACGGCGGACCACACCTCCTCCGGTGGGATGGGGTAATAGTCCTGTAGGCCCGTTCCTGTGATCCCTGGAACGACGATGACGGGAGGCTGGAATTGAGGCTTAGGCATGACCGTTTTCCCCTCTGATCATCGACACCGACAGCCCCGGCACTCCCTTCGATGCCGGCTGGGCTTCGGCGGAGCCGCGAATTGCACGGCGTTATTTCCGGTTCAGCCAATCCAAATATTGCTTCTTGTCTTTCTCGACAATGTCCGCTTTTTCCTTTTCGGTCAGCTTGTCGATCCGAAAGATCTTTTTCACATAAAACGGATACTCAGCCTCTCCGAGAATTTCTCTGTAATAACCCGCAGCCTCATTCAAGTTGCGCTTCAGTTTTTGAACGTCCCGGGCGGCGACTTTCATGCATGCGAGCATGACCCGATCCTTCTCCCTTACCTGAACCTTCTGGATCATCTCGCGAATCTCTCGCCAATGCTCAGCGGAAAAATCCCGTTGCAGCACGCGTTCAACGTCTTCTTGCGTCACCTGTGGAATAAACTGATCCACGCGTTATCGTAGCCTCTCCCAACAAAGATGCTTGGACTCGTTCGTGCCACCATGGATGAGCGGCACGTAGTCGAAGCCGGCGAACCGCTGCTTGAGTTCATCCCAGATGCCGTCGAAGCCCTTTGCCTCCGTGGGAAACGAACAGCCTCCGCGCTCTCCTTCTAGCAAAAGCCACTCGTCGGCAAGCCGTGAGTCATCGGAGGTCGTCACGTACCAAATCCGGTTTACATCCTCCCATCGAATCGATTCTCTCAGCCGTTTTGGATGTTCGCAGGCAATCTCGTCATTGGTCATCACCAGGCGATAGTCGCAGGTCACAAAAGGCCTTGAAAACCACGGTTCAAAGATGGCGACCAAGAGGCAGAGACCGAAGAACCCGGCGATTAGCCAACCGTCTGAATTGCCGGAGACAGTCGCCGTCACGCCGATAGCAACGAATAGGGCCGACACGACTAACGTGAACCATCGCATCGGGTCAGAGACCTTGACCTTCTCCATGTCACGAATTGTAGACGTCGAGGCCCGGAAATCAAACGGAGTTTATGAATTCGGCTGGAAGCAGGTCATGGTCATCGACATCGACAGCCCCGGCCGCAATGAGCCGCACGTCTGACGCCGAATGCATCAGATGGCAAACCGGCAGCCTTCTATGAAAACCAGTCTCAGGTGTAGCCAAGGTCATGAATTTCTTTGCCCCGTTCCGGCTTTAATTTTTTTGTGAGAAGAAATCCTTTGAGCGTAACGCCTCCTCCCTTTAAGTTGATCCGAGTTTCTCGTTTCGGAGTAAGAGTGCCCCAGACCCGCTTCTGTTTTTCGTTAGAGTATTGTGGAAAGTCGTGAGAAAGCCACCGCTTTACCAAAAGGTTCCGGTCGCATTGTTTGGCGAGCCGCAACCACCGCCCCTGGTATATCCATAACTTTGCTTCCGGGTGAAGTAATGATTTCTTGAGCCACCATATTGGACAAGCTCGTTTTTCTAGCTCGTTCAAGCGCCCGACAATGACAGGAATAAGTCTGTGAACAGCATATTTGTTCGCGAGTTCACCGTTTCTGATCGCCTTGTAGTACTGTGCGCGATAACCGGTTGCTGAATTATGAAAACAATCTACGGTTGTAGCGTTCAGCTTTAGCGTGACTTCAGCGCGGTAATAGCCCCGATGCTCATCGATTTTCGTCTTTTTGTGAGATATAACGATCGCATGTTTGCAAATGCGCTGCACGATGTTATGAAACGTAGGCCCGCGTAATAGCTTTTTTCGCCGCTCAGTGGAAACAGAACGTCGTAAGATCCATTCACGCGACGAAACCCTTTGAAATATGGCCTTCATGTGGAGGAACAAGGTACGTTTGTGGCAAGGATACGTCAAGACGCGACGCATGAGCTGCACGAGGTAGACCTGCATCGAAATTTCGGAGAGCTTGCGTTACGGGCCTTGCCGAATAAGTGCAGTACAAGAGCGGCGCTGAAAAATTGCCGAGTCGAATGTTCATTGAATGTGATTAGATGCGAAGCCACCATCAGAGCGCTGCGGTCCACAAGCGACTGCAGCGCTCCACCATTCGCATTAGCTAACGGGCTAGCCGGATTCTTCGGCGGGTGACGTTGACCTGGGCGCCCAGCCGCCTGCAGCGGGGTCCCCACACCGGGCGGGGTGCGAGGACGAGTGGGCATCGGCGGCTGGACCAAACCGAGCTTGCTCGTACCGCCGCGTTGCTCGCTTCTCGCAGCGCAGTTCCGTTCAAGCGCAGCTTCCAACGGAACGAGCATTTCGCCCTTAAGCTGTCTTATGCACAAAAGGCAGCTGGTGGTAAGTTTTCCAACAGGCCACTTCATTTTTCTTCTTGCGAGGACAGCCTGGTTAATCCCCAGCGTGCGCGCGTGAAGGAGCACCGCCTAGCTGAAGATACGATTGGTCTGGTGTGCCGCCTTCCGCGAGCACAGGGGATGACCAGGCTGGCCCTCGCTTCTATTACAGAAAAGAAAAAGCCTGCTGGATTTTACTCCAGCAGGCTTTTTTATAACCCGGCAGCGTCCTACTTTCCCACTGCCTCACGGCAGCAGTAGCATCGGCCTTGGAGGGCTTAACTTCCGTGTTCGGGATGGGAACGGGTGTGGCCCCTCCGGTATGGCCACCGGGAACATTCAAACTGAACAGGTCCTCACAGCCTTCGGCTGTGTGATTGATGAAGACCATGTCTATCAGGAGCAAAGGATGTTAAACCGCACGACCGATTAGTACTGGTTAGCTACAGCTCTCACGAGCCTTCCACACCCAGCCTATCAAACTCGTGGTCTACAAGTGGTCTTTAGGGGGCATAACGCCCCGGGAGAGCTTATCTTGAGGCACGCTTCTCGCTTAGATGCTTTCAGCGATTATCGCCACCGGACATAGCTACCCGGCACTGCCCCTGGCGGGACAACCGGCACACTAGCGGTCCGTCCTTCACAGTCCTCTCGTACTAGTGAAAGCCCCTCTCAACTCTCCTCCGCCCACAACAGATAGGGACCGAACTGTCTCACGACGTTCTGAACCCAACTCTCGTACCGCTTTAATAGGCGAACAGCCTAACCCTTGGGACCAGCTTCAGCCCCAGGATGCGATGAGTCGACATCGAGGTGCCAAACCTCCCCGTCGATGTGAACTCTTGGGGGAGATCAGCCTGTTA
>Ga0207645_10000014_pt1 | contig 117512 bp, 100 predicted proteins | sample KBSM53metaG_FD_184331 | JGI IMG/M metagenome (GOLD analysis project Ga0207645, IMG submission 184331) | Miscanthus rhizosphere microbial communities from Kellogg Biological Station, Michigan, USA - KBS M5-3 metaG (SPAdes) (version 2) | ecosystem: Host-associated > Plants > Roots > Rhizosphere...
AAACTTCCAGCAGGTTATTTTTCCCGGTGATCTCCAGTATACGTTTGAATAGTAATAAATTCCAGGTTGGCACGCCGCTAATGCTGGTGACGTTGACATCCTTAGTAGCGTGAGCCATTTTTTCAATCTTTTCCTCGAAATTTTCCAGCAGGGCAATATCAATATGCGGGGTGCGTAAAAACTCAGCCCACATGGGCAGGTTCTTCATTAAAACGGCCGAGAGATCGCCAAAAAAAGTATCAGCATTCAACTGGCTCACCTGGTGACTGCCGCCTAAAGTCAACGTTTTACCATTAAATACGCGGGCATTAGGGCGATTATTCAGATAGAGCGTAAGCATATCCTTACCACCCTTAAAGTGGCATTCTTCTAATGATTCTTCGCTTACCGGGATAAACTTGCTGCGATCACTCGTCGTACCCGATGACTTGGCGAACCACCTGATGCTGGACGGCCATAGCACGTTTTGCTCACCCTTCAGCATCCGTTCAATATAGGGCTTCAGGGTATCATAATTTTGTATCGGAACGCGCTCTTTAAACTCGTTCAGGTTCTCGATGCTTTTGTAATGGTATTTGCGACCCCACTCGGTATTCTCGGCCCCGGCCACCAACTGCTCAAACCATTCCTCCTGTACCTCATTAGGGTACTTCATAAAAAGCTCAATCTGGTGGATACGCTTCTTAATAAACCATGTAAACACTGAGTTAATAAGCGTCATAGAAGGGTGGTTGATTGGTCATTAGTCACTAGTCATTAGTGACTGGCTTAAATATATGGAATTTAACGCTATTTTGATACAACAGAGCAAAACCAATGACTAATGACAGCGTAGCGAAATGACCAATGACAATCTACACGAAGGTTTTTCTCTTCAGTACAAAATTGGCTCCCAGGTAAACTTTTCTCACCATTTCGTTCTCAGCCAGCACTTCTGGTACGCCAGACTCCAGTATTTTCCCTTCAAAAAGCAGGTAGGCACGGTCGGTGATCGAAAGGGTTTCCTGTACGTTGTGGTCGGTGATCAATATACCGATATTGCGGTGTTTCAGTTTGGCTACCATCGCCTGAATTTCTTCTACAGCGATCGGGTCCACACCTGCAAAAGGCTCATCTAACAGAATAAAGTTAGGTTCAGCAGCTAAAGCACGGGCAATCTCTGTACGCCTGCGTTCGCCACCCGAAAGCAGGTCACCACGGTTTTTGCGGACCTTATGCAGACTGAATTCATCAATCAGTTCTTCCAGCTTATGGTGCTGTTCTTCTTTGCTCATTTTACCCATTTCCAGCACAGCCTTGATATTATCCTCAACAGACAGCTTACGAAAAACGGAAGCTTCCTGCGCCAGGTAACCTATCCCCTTTTGCGCACGGCGGTACATCGGGTCGCCGGTGATATCTTCATCTTCCAGGAATATTCTGCCTTCGTTCGGTTTGATCAAACCCACGATCATATAAAATGATGTCGTTTTGCCGGCACCATTCGGACCTAACAGACCTACAATTTCGCCCTGCGAAACGTTAAATGAAACATGATTTACAACCGAACGCTGCTTATATTTTTTTACGAGATTTTCTGCTCTTAAAATCATTTTTTATTTACGAATTGCGATTTACGAGTTACGATTTTTTGCATTCGTAATTCGCAAATCTAAAATCTAAAACCGAATGCCTTTCACATTCAACTGTATCGAACGCCTTTCGCGCCAGATGTTTTCTTCAATGTGGTAACAAATATCAAAAGGCTTGCCGCTTTTTATTTCGTCAAGGAAGCTACCCTGCCCGAACGCTATACATTCAAATGCCGGGGAGCCTTCCTGCATGACCGACATTTTCAGGTGATTTTCACCTACCAATCCGGCATAGCCGCTAACATACACATTCCTGCTCAAAAAAACCGGCGACATATTCTCCGGACCAAATGGCGCAAACTGGTTCAGTATCCTAAAAAATTTGGGGTCGATCTGTTTTAGCTCCAGTTCTCCTTCTATTTTTATTTCCTGTACTAATTGCTCATCCTTAATGGTGGCGCAAACCACTTCTTCAAAGCGCGCTGCAAAAGCCTCTACATTTTCGGGATCCATTGTTAAGCCCGCCGCATATTTATGCCCGCCAAACTGGATCAGCAGATCTTTACATTCACATAACGCTTCATAAAGATCATACCCGAAAACAGACCTAGCAGAACCAGCAACATGGCCGTTCGACCGTGTTAGAACGATTGTTGGGCGATAATATTTTTCTGTCAGTCGTGATGCTACTATACCGATCACGCCTTTATGCCATTTTTCATTGAACACTACAGTCGATTTCCTGCCGATCAGCACTTCATCGTTCGCGATCATATTCAATGCCTCATCGGTTATGGACAGGTCGTGTTCTTTACGTTCTGCATTTTTACCGTTAATCAGCATACCTTTTTCCAATGCCGAGTTCTCATCGCAGGCGACTAATAACTCAACTGCATGTTTGGCATCATCAATACGCCCGGCAGCATTAATACGCGGACCAAGTGCAAACACCACATCCGATATGGAATAGCTGCTTGTGCGCCCCGCAACCTGCATCAGGGTTTTTACGCCAATACAGGGATCGGCATTCAGCTTTTGCAAACCGAAATAGGCCAACACACGATTCTCACCGGTTATATGCACAATATCGCAGGCTATGCTAATAGCTACTAAATCGAGGTAGCGGGTTACTTCTTCAAAATCGATATTATTCTTTTCGGCGTAGGCTTGTATCAGTTTAAAGCCAATTCCACAACCTGACAATTCTTTATAAGGATATTCGCAATCAGCACGTTTGGGATCGAGCACAGCCACAGCTTCAGGCAAGTCTTTTCCCGGCAGGTGGTGATCGCAGATCACAAAATCTACGCCCTTGGTATTCGCATAGTCAATTTTATCAACCGATTTGATACCGCAGTCCAGTGCGATGATCAGGCTGAAACCATTGTCAGCAGCATAATCAATGCCCTGAGTGGATATGCCGTAACCTTCCAGATAACGGTCGGGAATATAATATTCGATTTTGTCGTAAAGCTTTGAGAAGAAACTGTAAACTAATGACACTGCAGTAGTACCGTCTACATCATAATCACCGTAGATCAACATCTTTTCCCCGTTAGATATAGCTGTTTCAATCCTTTCAATGGCTTTCTCCATATCAGCCATCAGGAAAGGATCGTGAAGGTGCCTCAGGTCAGGGCGGAAGAAATAACGGGCATCTTCGTAGCTGTTTATACCTCTGTAGATCAGCAAAGTACTTAAAACGGTATCGATGCCCAGCTCGTTGGCTAAATTTATGACATCTGCATTATCAGGCTTTTCTCTTACCGCCCACCGTTTATCCATATCTTTGCACTTTAAACAGTAAAGATAGGAAATGTGCAGATATTGAGGATATGCAGATGTGCAAATGCGGGGATTTGCAGATGGATTTATTAAGTTGTAGAACTACGCCTTTTCACTCGCAAATCAGACAGGCATAATGTTTTTCATTTGCACATAAGCATATTTGCACATCCGCACATTTAGATCACCTCTGTACATTAAAGAATATGCGCATCATTCACAAAGCAAAAAAAGGCGACTATCCCGAATATACCGAGATGTATATGAAATGGCTACCCGACGATGGTCTGATACTAAGGCATCTGAAGGATAATTTTGAAGAAAATAAAAAGCTTATCTATTCATTGCCGGAAGCCGCTTTGTATCACCGGTATCAGCCGGGCAAATGGAGCATAAAAGAGATATTGGTGCATATTGTGGATGATGAGCGTATTTTCGCTTACCGTGCAATGTGCTTTGCCCGCAATGAAAAGAATAACTTAATAGGCTTTGACCAGGATTCATACGCTATTTATTCGGAAGCTGACAGTCGTAGCCTGGATAGCATCTTCGAAGAGTACGAGGCAGTAAGAAATTCTACGATTGCACTTTTCAATAATCTACCCGAATCATCTCTTGACAGGATGGGGCATGGTACCGGGACTTTCAACGATGCCACCGTTCGTGCGCTGGTGTATCATATTGCCGGGCATGAACAACATCACATCAATTTTATAAAACAGCATTATTTATAACCACTATGCAGATTTTCCCATTAGGTGAGGGCTCCTACTCAGTTGATTCTACCAAAAAATTTATACCGTTTGATCCGCAGACAGATAACACAAAAGATCGTCCGGGTTCTTTGTTTATCCATGTCAATCCGTTTTTGGTTGAGACTTCTGGCGATCTGATCCTGTTTGATTCCGGTCTTGGTTTTAAAGATACCCGCGATGAGCTATTGATCCACCAGCATATCCGCAATAATGGATTCGATCCGGATGATGTAACGCTTGTATTGATGTCGCACCTTCACTATGACCATTCCGGCGGCTTAGTAGTTGAGCGTAATGGCAAATTAGAACCAAGCTTTCCGCACGCTACACACGTCATTCAAAAAGGAGAATGGGATACAGCTATATTGGGCAAATCCTCATCTTATCATAAAGAGATATTTGAAGCACTGAAAGACTCGGTAAAGATTCAATTTCTGGAAGGATCGGGAGAGTTGAAGCAGGGCATACAGTATGAACTATCGGGCGGGCATTGTCCTTTTCACCAGGTATTCTGGATAAATGATAAAGGCCAAAAATGTTTTTATGGCGGCGATGAACTGCCTGAGCCCGAACAACTGCTAAGAAAGTTTATAGCGAAATATGATTACGACGGCCGTAAGGCGATGCAACTGCGTGAAGAGTATGGAAAAAAGGCAGCGGAGGAAAATTATACTTGCTTATTCTACCACGCCAAATCGAACACAGCAGGAAATGTAAGTATTGATGATGACCATTTTGTCGTCACCAAAGTATTGTAAGATCGGGGAGACTAAAGGGAATGTTTTGAGATATATGTTTAAACTGATAGTTGCAAAATAGAAAACAACCTTACAACTTTTAAACTTTACAACCTTTCAATTGGTTAGACGTGGTTAGCCACTTCGAAAAGTTCTTTTATCTTCTCCACATTCAATGGTTTCGAGATAAAGTCTTTCACAACCGGGTATGAGCGTGCTTTATTGATATCGTTGCTGAACACAGATGACGAGATAATATACACCTTGCATTTACCTAACGGGTCGATATTTAAGCGCGTGTACTCATCCAAAAACTCCCATCCATTCATGATAGGCATATTGATATCCAACAAAATATAATCTGGTAATTTAGAAGGATCGTTTCTCTGGATATCCAGTAAAAGATCAATTGCATATTTACCATGCAGACAAGCCATGATATCAGTATTCAACAAAGCTTTCTTTATCAATTTGATCGAGATGAAATTGTTAATCTCATCATCATCAACCAGCAAAATGCTTACAGAACCGTTAGTATTAATCATATGTAACTTTATACGGGGGCAAAATCTAAAAGGTTATGTAAGTATGTAATTCCTCCAAAAAAATCCGCACCTATCCATTTATTCTACAAGTTAAGTAAAAATATAACTATCGAGCAAATATAAACCCAAAGTTTTATTCAACAATCAGGCTTAAATTAGATGGCAATAGTCCAAAAAAAATGTGCAGATGATAATCATCTGCACATTGCACATTTTCTCATCTGCACATTCGCTACTCAATAACACTTTCTTCAAATTCATAATCTTCCAATGGCGGACATGAGCAGATCAGCGTTCTGTCACCATAAGTGTCATTCACACGACCGACAGATGGCCAGAATTTATAACTTGCTACATAAGGTAGCGGGAAAGCAGCTTTTTGACGCGTATATGAATGTTCCCAATCATTACCCGTAACTACTGCAGCGGTATGGGGTGCATTCTTTAATGGGTTATTCACCTTATCAAGCAAGCCTTTTTCAACGTCATCGATTTCATGACGAATGGCGATCATCGCATCACAGAAACGATCTAGTTCGTGTTTCGGCTCCGATTCAGTCGGCTCGATCATTACCGTACCAGCAACAGGGAACGAAACGGTCGGTGCGTGGAAACCATAGTCCATTAAACGCTTGGCTATATCGATCACTTCGATGCCGGCACCCTTAAATGAGCGGCAATCCAGGATCATCTCATGAGCGCAACGACCATTGGCACCGGTATATAATACGGGGTAATGATGTTTCAAACGACTCTTGATATAATTAGCATTCAGGATAGCATACCGGGTAGCATTAGTCAAGCCATCAGCACCCATCATAGCGATGTAAGCATGAGAGATGATCAGGATCGATGCTGAACCCCATGGCGCAGCAGAAACAGCATGAATAGATTTTCCGCGATCGATATCTACTACAGCATGACCCGGCAGATAAGGCACCAGGTGCCTAGCTACGCCAATCGGGCCCATACCCGGACCACCGCCACCATGTGGAATACAGAATGTTTTATGCAGGTTTAAGTGGCAAACGTCAGCACCGATATTTGCAGGACTGGTTAAGCCTACCTGTGCATTCATATTGGCACCGTCCATATAAACCTGGCCGCCGTTTTGGTGAATGATCTCGCATACTTCAATTATAGCTTCCTCAAACACACCGTGTGTTGAAGGGTACGTTACCATCAGGCATGACAGATCATCTTTGTGCTGTTCAGCCTTTTCTCTAAGATCGTTTACGTCGATGTTACCGTTCTCATCACATTTTACAACGACGATCTTCATTCCGGCCATTGCTGCTGAAGCAGGGTTGGTACCGTGAGCTGAAGACGGGATCAAAGCGATATTGCGGTGCCCTTCACCCCTGTCGTGATGATAAGCTCGAATCACCATTAAACCGGCATATTCACCTTGCGCGCCGGCATTCGGCTGCAGGCTCATGGCTGCGAAGCCGGTGATCTCAGATAACCAGTTGTTCAGTTCATCAAACAGTTGCATATAGCCGCCCACTTGGTCGGCCGGAGCAAACGGGTGCATCTTGCTAAACTCAGGCCAGGTAACCGGCACCATCTCCGTAGTAGCATTCAGCTTCATGGTGCATGAGCCCAGGGCGATCATGGAATGGCACAAAGAAAGGTCTTTGGTCTCTAATGACTTGATATAGCGCAACATCTCATGCTCTGAATGATGCGAATTGAAGATGGCATGCGTCAGAAAATCAGACTTGCGTTGTAAAGCATTAGGGATGACCGTTTCCAAATTAGCTTTCAAATCATCAAAATTCACATCGCTTAGTGTTTTGCCTTTTACTTTGGCAAAAAAACGAACCATGGTTTTGATATCTTCTGATGACGTAGTTTCGTCAATTGAAACAGTCACGACAGAACCTTCATAATTGAAGTTCATTTCGTTGTTTAGCGCTTCAGCGTGGATCGGTCCAACCAATTCGCCCAAATCGAATTTCAAGGTGTCGAAATACGACTCGTTCAGTTGTTTATAACCTAATTGTTCCAATGACTGAGCCAGCAATATTGACAATCCATGGATACGCTGAGCAATCAATTTAATTCCCTGCGGACCATGGTATACCGCATAGCACCCGGCCATAATAGCCAATAATGCTTGTGCGGTACAGATGTTTGAAGTTGCCTTATCGCGACGGATATGCTGCTCGCGGGTTTGCAGCGCCATACGCAAAGCATAGTTGCCTGCGCTGTCGATCGTCACACCGATAATACGGCCCGGGATCGAGCGCTTGTATTCTTCTTTAGTTGCGAAGAAAGCTGCATGCGGACCGCCAAAGCCCATCGGTACACCAAAGCGCTGGCTTGAACCAACAACCACATCAGCACCCCATTCACCCGGTGGGGTTAATAAGGCTAAGCTCATGATATCAGCAACTACGGTTAGCTTGATGCCTTTTTCATGTGCTTTTGCGGCAAAGCCTGAATAATCATATACCGTACCGTGACCGGCAGGGTATTGTACAATAGCTCCGAATATATTTTCGCTCAGTTCAACCTCTCGGTGATCTCCGATTTGTATCTGGATACCGTAAGGTTCTGAACGTGTTTTTAAAATATCGATAGTTTGCGGGTACACCTCGTCGGACACAAAGAAAATTTTTGCATCCTGGTTTTTGCGCAGGCTGTATTGCATAAACATCGCCTCGGCAGCGGCAGTACCTTCGTCAAGAAGGGATGCATTGGCAATTTCCATTCCGGTCAGATCGATCACCATAGTTTGGAAATTCAGCAATGCCTGCAAACGGCCCTGAGCAATTTCGGCCTGGTATGGAGTATACTGGGTATACCATCCCGGGTTCTCCAAAATGTTGCGCTGTATTACGCCCGGCACTATAACATCATAGTATCCCTGGCCGATAAACGATTTGAATACTTTGTTTTTGGATGCGGTTTGGCGGAGTGTACTCAGGTAATCGAACTCACTTTTTGCGGGTGGCAAATTGAGCGGCTTCTTTAGCCTGATGTTGGATGGAATAGTCTGTGCGATTAATTCGTCAACTGAACCTGCACCAATGGTTTTTAGCATTTGAGCCGTATCAGCGGCGTTAGGAGCAATGTGTCTGTTTTGAAATTTCTCCTGATAATCTGTATTCAACTTCATGAAATTCGATGTCCCCTTAAATTTTGCTGCAAAGGTACAATTTTAGAAATTGACTAACAATCGGGTAACCTTATAGTGACAATGGTTTTACAGATAAAAATCGTAAATTGCCCTTGTGAAGCCTGAACCATGTTTGTCAGAAGATTAGCATTATTTTTTTTATTCTTAACCATCTGCTTAAAAGCTTTCCCTGCTGTTTTTACCGTGACCAGCAATGCTGATTCAGGACCTGGAACGTTGCGTGATGCGTTAACTCTGGCGGCGGCGAATGGGATCATTACCCAGGATATTATTCAGTTTAATTTTTTAGACCAGAGCACTGCGGGAAGGACAATAACACTGGTAAGTCAACTCCCTGATGTAAGCTCTAATCTAATAATAGATGGTTCCACTCAATCAGGTGTAAAATTTGGTGTAAGTGACGCAAGGGTTGCATTATTTTTCCAGACACCTATTGAACAGACGCTTTCGGGATTGCGGATATCTAACCAGCATGATGTTATAATTTTAGGTTTGTATATTAAAAACCTAGCCGACGTATCGAAAGCCTCACAATCATATTCATGGCGGGGTATTGATATTGTGGAAAGTTATAATATCCAGGTAGGACAGGCTGGTAAAGGAAATGTAATCACTGGATTTTATCTTCCATTATCAACCAATTGGCTTAATACTGGTACAGTATCCTGCCGAAACATATCAATAAAAAGTAGCTTTTTTAATATTGATGCAGACGGCGAGACGTTGCCAACTGATCAAGAGGGGCCTGTTGATCTGAATGATGTCGCAGGACAAATCAAGGTAGGCGGAACGCCAAATGAAGGAAATGTATTAGCATATGGATTGTCAGTTACTCAACAACACAGCTATTCAGCTTACGATACCGTATCAGCAAATTTCATTATTGATAACAATAAAATAGGGGTCGACTATAATGTTCAAACTGCAATATCTAATTCAGTGGGGATATATGCTGGAAATTCAGGGCCGTATGGCAATAGCAGTTTTCTCATTGAAGACAATGTAATAGTCGGCTCACAAGTATTTGGTGATGCTATTTTTATGGTCAATATAGGACAAAAAATTACCATATTAAGAAATTATATCGGCACAGATAAATCCAAAACAAAGACTTTAAAAACCGGCGGTATATTTGTTTACTGGTGTACTGGCCAGGTTGCAATCGGAAGCACTGACAAGGTTGATGCCAATTATATCACTAATTGCAATCCTGTCACTATTTGGCCCTACACTAATTGCACCGTAAACAAAAACACCTTTTACTGCACTGTTAATCAGCAACCGATGCATGATGCAAGTGTAGCCACTGCAGGTGTATTCGCCCCTCCGGATATAAAAATATTAAGCATTACTGGCTCATCGGTTAGTGGGACTGCTACACCAAATTCCAGTATTGAACTGTTTTATAGTGATATATGTAAAACTTGCTCTCCTCAAACTTATTTTGCATCAACCGCCGCGGATGTCAATGGCAACTGGAAGTACAACGGCCCTATAACCGGGGCAGTAATTGCGTCAGCTACGCTTGGTCAAAACACTTCAAATTTCACACAAACAACTATTAATACTGACAATGTAAAAATCATCAACGCATGTAGCGATAATGGACTTGGATCAATTACAGGCGCCATCCCTACGAGTGCAACAAGTATAAAATGGGTTAATGACCAGGGAAAGGTTGTAAGTACTACCGCCGATCTGGTAAATGTGAAGCCCGGAAAATACAAATTGGTTGTAACCAATGGAGGTTGTGGCGATTCAACTTCATTTTTTGAAATAAAAATCAGGTTTCAAATAGATACCAGTTCCATCAAAAAAATAAATCCATCGTGTGGTAATTCTTCGGGAGCAATTAGTGGCATAAACGTTATTAATAACGAGCTTGATCAGCCTGCCTTCGGTTGGAAGGATGCTGGCGGGAACATAATAGCCAACACCTTGGCCCTGCAAAATTTACCTGCCGGAAGCTATTATTTATCAGTAACCAGTAATGACCAAACCTGCTCGCAGATTTTGGGTCCTTTTGTCCTAAAAAATTTAACCGGCCCCAATATCGATCAAACACATGCAAACATCACATCCACTAACTGTGGTCAATCGACCGGAGCAATTACCAACATTCAGGTCACCGGGTCAGGCACTCTACAATATTCATGGCTTAATGATCAGCAGCAACAGGTAGCCACTACAAAAGATTTGACCGGTCAGCCTGCCGGGACGTACAAATTACAAGTAACTGATGATTCACAATGCGGACCAATATTTAGTACTGATATTCTGATACCTGAAACAAATGGTATCAGCCTGGATGATTCAAAAGTGCAAACCACTATAGCGTCCTGTGGTATGGACAATGGCACTATAACCGGAATGCAGGTAACCGGCACCGCTCAATATAAATGGACAGATGCAAGCAATAACATAGTTGCTACTACTTTTGATCTACAAAATGCAGCCCCGGGCGATTACACATTTACCGCTTACAACAATTCGGGCTGCAGCAAAACCAGTAAAACCTATCATGTCGGAATGCAGGCAGTTACACAATACCCATCGTATACTGTCAATAGTACGCCAGCGTGTTCCGGTCAAAGCAATGGGTCCATCAACATATCATCCGATGCGGTGGTTGCAAGTCTGAGATGGGTAAACAGCCAGGGGCAAAATATAGGTTCATCGCAGCTATTAAACAACGTTCCAAAAGGCACCTATCAGCTTTATTTTACGGATGCTAACGGCTGCGAAACTTTATATAATACATATACAGTGACTGAGTTACAACCATTGTCAGTAGCCAGCCAGGGACAGGTTATGAGTGATCAATGCGGGTTGAAAACCGGTGCAATAAACAATATCGCTGTCATTGGCGGGCAATCTCCCTATACTTATACCTGGACTGACGCCGCAGGCAATCAAATTGGAACAGGAAATTCCCTCAGTAATCTCGCCGCGGGAGATTATCATTTAAATATAGCCGACAGCAGATGCGGAAGCCTGACTGTTAATTATACCATTACTTCTCAATCGGAATATGTGGCTGCGCCGCCAGTATCTGATGTGCAATTGTGCAGCAGCGGGGATGCCTTTATTTCTGTTAACAATCCTTCGTCAACTTTTACATACCGGTTGTATGACGATCAAAGTAATGCACAACCATTGGATGAAGAAAACAGTGGCAGATTTAAAGTAACCATCAGCAATAACCGCAGTTACTTCATCAGCCAATTAAGTGGTTCATGTGAAAGCTCGCGATCAGAAATTAAAGTCACCGTTGGCGTGTCTGCCGTAGGTATTCCCAATGCATTTACTCCTAATGGTGATGGCATAAATGATTATTGGAGTTTAAAGGGTATGGAAAACAACCCAAACAGTTTGGTACAAGTATTTACCCGTTATGGGCAAAAAGTGTTTGAGTCGAAAGGTTATAGCCATCCCTTTGATGGCACATATGGGGGTAAAGAGCTGCCGACAGGTGTATACTATTACATCATCAATCTCGGCACTAATTGTAATATACTGTCGGGCGACGTAACGATTATACGTTAAGCCAACTGCCTCAAATACATTTGAATGGTATTCTCCAGGCCATAGTAAAGCGCATCGGATATAAGAGCGTGCCCTATACTTACCTCATCCAAATGAGGGATATTTTGTGCAAAGTATTTCAGGTTATGCAAATCAAGATCGTGACCTGCGTTGATGCCTAAACCAGCTTTGATGGCCGTTTCTGCCGCTTTTATATAAGGTGCGATAGCCTGTTCTTTATTTTGATGATATTGATGGGCGTAAGCTTCTGTGTATAATTCTATCCGATCAGTTCCTGTAGTAGCGGCTGCTTCTATCATTTCGACTATTGGATCAACAAAAATTGAAACCCGGGTACCTGCATCTTTAAAAACTTTGATCATCCCCTTCAAATACTCCTGATTGGCAATCGTATCCCATCCATGATTGGAAGTGATCTGTCCCAAAGCATCCGGCACTAAGGTTACCTGCTCGGGCTTATTGGCCAGTACCAGGTCAATAAACTTTTGCTCCTGGCAATTGCCTTCAATGTTGAATTCGGTGTTGACTATCTTCTTCAGTTCAAAAACATCATTGTAGCGTATGTGCCGTTCGTCTGGCCTTGGGTGGACAGTGATGCCCTGCGCGCCAAAGCGTTCGCAATCTTTTGCAACTTGCACCAGGTCGGGGTTATTGCCGCCACGGGAATTTCGCAGGGTAGCAATTTTATTGATATTGACAGATAGACGGGTCATTTAATCCAATATTTTTACAGCGCAAATATCCTTATTACTAAACTAACATCTGAAACAATTTTAGGATTCGTTTATTTGTGACTTTAATATGAAACCCCTGCTCAGACTATCACTCTTATTATTCATCTTATTTGTTTCGACGCTAGTACACGCCCAGCAAAACTTTCTCGATATTACCAAATACGAGGTCTACTACGGCTGGGCTCATAATTACCCGCAGGACTGGATAGTACTGCGACGATTTGAAAACCGAAATAAAGAATACTACCTGCTGGTAAATCCGCAGACATTACAAACTAAAGTGAATGAGAGCAGCTTTTACCAGGTAAAGCCTATGACCCTGGCTGAAACCCGTATTGCTTTTAAAAACACGCCCTATGAAAAGGCTATAAGAAAAGCCGAAAAGCAATCAACAGGTATCCAGGATGCCGGGATAGAACGAGGGATTCCTACCGAAGCAGGTATCAGTCTTACTGCCGATCTTTGTCCATCGCATAAGCCACTTGACCGAAGGATATTTACCGCCATTTTCAATGAATTTAAAAAAGTGGAAAAGCCTGCGCCAATCGCCTTATCAGTAAGCGGTTTATGGATGCTGAACCATAAAGAAGACCTTGAATGGCTGAAACAACTGCGTAATGAAGGTGAAATACGCATCACCTGGGTAAATCATTCGTACAATCATCGCGTAAGCAAAACGGCTCCGCTTAAAGAAAATTTCTTATTAGAACCTGGCACCGATATTACATATGAAGTTTTAGCAACAGAGCAATTAATGCTGAAGAATGGGCTGGTACCATCAGTATTTTTCCGATTCCCGGGACTTGTTTCTGATCAGCAATTGGTATATAAGATCACCGACTTTGGCCTGATCCCTATCGGATCCGATGCCTGGCTGGCAAAAGGTCAACAGCCTAATGCAGGCAGTATAGTATTAATTCATGGCAATGGTAACGAACCCGTTGGCGTTGCGGATTTCATTAAGCTGCTCCAATCAAAAACCAAACAGATCGCCAAAAAGCAGTGGCTATTGTATGACCTGAGCGAAAGCGTGGACGATGCAGCAGAAAGTTCAAAATAATCGTGATAAAATTTCGTATTATCTACGGCCTCAATTAGATTGCTAACTTAAACTAACGTATAAAAACAAAAACTGCTATCTTTAGGCTTTGAAACACATACCTAATTGATATTCTGTTTGATGGGACCGCTGTTTGAAACCTTATCAAACTAACTATCTGAGTAATAATGAATAGAGTAAAAGGCGCACTTCTGTTTCTGCTGCTTTGGTCGTTCCATAGCTACGCCCAGCAAAAAAGGGCAGGTTGTATTTTGGGAAACTGCCAGGTGGGTATCGGGGCGATTGTTCTCCCTGATGGGCGGAAATATGGAGGTGCATTTCAGAATGGAAAGATGAACGGCGAGGGCACCATGACCTGGCCCGATAAAAGAAAATATGTCGGTGGATGGAAAGATGACCGTTATTCGGGCAATGGTACTTTTACCTGGCCCGACGGGCACTATTACCAGGGCGAGTGGAAATACGGCCTGAAAGACGGACAGGGGACAGAGTTTTGGACACAGAAGAAGTACTATGTAGGAGGCTTTAAATCGGGCAAACGAAGCGGCCAGGGTACTATGAATTTTCCTGACGGCAAAAGATATGTGGGTGAATGGGCCAACGATACCCAAACCGGGCAAGGCCTGGAGACATGGCCAAACGGCGAGAAGTATGTCGGCGGGTGGAGCAACGATATGCGGGATGGACAAGGTGCCAATGATTATGCTAACGGAAGCCGGTACGATGGCCAATGGCAGGCTAATCAAAAGCATGGAAGCGGAACCTATACCTGGACGGACGGTAAGAAATATGTGGGCGAGTGGGATAAGGACATGAAGAACGGCAATGGCGTTCAGACCTGGAAAAACGGAGAGAAATACGTTGGTGACTGGGTTGACAACCAACGCGAAGGCCGGGGTACACAAGATTATGCTGATGGCAGCCGGTATGACGGCCAATGGAAAGATGATAAACAAACCGGGCAGGGAGTTGCAACTTATGCTGATGGCAGTAAATACGAGGGTGAATGGAAAGACAACAGAAAAAATGGTACAGGCACCATGTCCTTCGCCAATGGCACCAAGCACAGCGGTATATGGAAAGATGATGTTTTTGATGAATCGAAAGCTGCACAGGCGGCGACCCGGGCCGAAACTCCAATAAGGCCTTCTTCGTCATCAACAGCTGATCTGCATGTTATCGGCTTAACTTTTAATGATAGTATAGGCAATAAAAATAAAGTGCTTGATGCCGGTGAAAGAGCTGAGATCAGGTTTACTTTAGCCAATACAGGCAAAGGAAATGCAAACAATCTGATCATCGAAATACAAGACCTCAACTTTACTAAAGGGATCACTTATACTCCGCGACAAACATTCCAATCTTTAGCCTCAGGTACTGAAAAAATTGTTGAGATACCTTTGACCAGCAAAATTGACCTCACTACAGGCGAAGCTAATTTCCGGATTCAGATTCATGAAGGTAGTGGTTACGATGCTGGACCTTTTTACCTTGCTTTCCGGACACGGGAATTTATTAAACCCCGTACACTGGCCGGCGATGAAAAAACAGGCTGTATCCTGGGCGACTGCACTGATGGTAAAGGCTCGATGGTGTTTGATGATGGTAGAAAGTATACCGGTGGCTGGAGAAACGGCCAAATGGATGGCAAAGGCACTATGTTATGGCCCGATGGCAGAAAATATGACGGGGAGTGGAGAAACGGCCTGCAAAATGGTAACGGGATGGAAATAGGAGCCGACGAAAGCCGATTCCAGGGAGAATGGAAGGACGGTGTTAAATCAGGCCACGGAACCTATATTTCAGCTATCGGTCGTAAATATGTTGGCGACTGGAAAAATGACAAGCAGGATGGAGAAGGTTTAATGACCTGGCCATCCGGGCAACGTTTTTTGGGTAAGTTTAAGGATGGTATGAGGAACGGCAAGGGACAAATGATATGGCCGTCGGGCGAGAAATATGATGGTGAGTGGAAAGATGATAAGCAGGACGGTCAGGGTATATTCTATTACAGCAACAAACAGGTATACAACGGCGAATGGAGCGGCAACCAGGTAAACGGCATCGGTACCATGAGCTACCCTAACGGCAAAAGAAGCTCGGGAGAGTGGCGTGACGGAACATTGGTAAAGGAAGGAGCTACGACGAAGGAAAAAGAAGTCGCTGTTAAAGAAAAAAATCAGCCAAAAGAAAAACCGGTCGTTGCTGCAACACCGGTGCAGGAAAAGCCGATTGTGGTAAACACCCCACCTAAAGAAAAGCCGCCTGGCACGACTAATAATAGTACTACGGCAAACACCAATACATCAACCAAAAAGCATAATACGCCGGTTAGCGAAACCAAACAGGAAGAGGTTCAGAACATTCCTAAACCAAAATCGCCTGCCGTGTTGGAAATTGTTAACGCACAGTTTGTAGACAACAGCGGGGATAAAGACAATGTACTTAGCATCCATGGCACCGGTGAGATTACATTTATTTTATCAAACCAGGGGCTGGGCGATGCTTATAATATGGTGATCGCTATTAAGGACGTAAATGACATTAAAGGAGTAGAATACAGCCCGAAGTTTACTATCTCACATTTGGCCGCAGGCGGCCAAACTACGGTTAAGATCCCGGTTAAGGGCAGTGCAGACATGGATACCGGGGCCACCAATTTCAATATCAAAATTTCGGAGGCCAATGGCTCTGATGCCGACCCTTTTTATGTTAATTTCAGAACATTAGGTAAAAACCCGCCGCAGGATAATTGATCACCATAAATCTTAACAAGATTTAACATATAGCTGTGATTTAATTACCTAGCTTTAGGTATGAAACGCACTATCCTTATTACATTAGCCCTGGCATTCTTTTGTTTTTGCGCTCAAGCTCAAACCATCATTCCCGCCAAAGATGCTTTAAAACACGTTGGCGAAAAAGTAACCATCTGCGAGAAAGTATATGATGAAAGCCTGAAAGCATTTTCAATTGGTTTATACCTGGGCGGCGACCGCCCTAATGAGTTGCTGACTGTTGTCTGCCGGGCTACCGGTAAAAACAGGTCCAGGCATTTTGATGCTCCATACAAAGGGAAAGAGATTTGTGTGACAGGAGTTATTATTAAAGATCACGATGGTAAGCCAGTTATTAAAGTCTCAGACCCTGCACAGATCAAACCTTTTATGGTGGATAACACGCTGCAACAAAAATCCTTTTAACATTTAGATTAGCGATCTTTGCCTGAATGAGCTGGATCTGCCCAAAATGCGAGCGCGAGTTAAAAGGGCCCAATCAAATGCATTATTGCATTAAGGTTAGCGTGGACGATCTGTTAAAAGGCCAGAGTGATGAGTTGGTTTTAGCCGTTGACAAATTGCTTGCTGAAATTGCCGATTGGGATGGCGTAACCATAAGCTGTTCTAAAAACTATATTGTGTTCGTCCGCAATAAGACCTTCTTTTTGATAAGGCCGATGAAGGGGCTGTTAGACCTCAAATTTTATTCAGCGAAGCCTCCTGAACATTCCATAGTCACCAAAAGCACGCTTTATTCAAAGAAGTATGAAAACCATATCCGGCTGACCTCTTTGGATAAACTTACGCCCAGGGTGTACGCCCTCATTAAACAATCATACGATCTATTATAATTGCCTGTTAGTGCATCTGTTAAGTTTTGTTAAAAATTAGCCGTCAACTAAAATAACCGTTATTTTTATACTAAACCTGATCTGCCTGTTGTAATGAAGAGTTTAAAGCTTTCAATTGTGCCCTTACTCATGGCATTGTGCCCGGCACTTTATGCCCAACAACTAAGCGGTCGTGTAGTGGATCGCACTACTCTGCAGTCTATTCCACATGCAACTATCATTACCCCGAAACAAACAACTTTCACTTCGGATAAAGGACTGTTTACTGCCTATAATCTTCGCCGTGGTGACACTATCAAAATCTCTTTTGTAGGATACAAATCGCATTTCCTGGTTTACTCGCAGAAGGTAACAGATACTATTCCCGTTTATTTAGAACAAACGATAACATCTCTGAAAAGCGTTGTTATTATTGGTAAACGCCCTACCAATACGGACTCGATCAAGCTGAGAAAAGAGTTTGGATCAGTGTTCAATTACAAGGGCACCGAGTTTAAGAATGTTTTTATGTCCAATTCAAGTTATATTAAACCTTATAACGACTTTATCACATCAACCCATAGCACTGCGACGTTGCTAAGTGTTAACCTGCTCCAGGTTATGGATTGGCTTGGCAAAAACAGATCACCCACAACAAAACTACAGCAGGTGCTTCTCAAGGACGAACAAATGAACTATGTCGACCAGGTTTTTTCCAGGCAAAAAGTGGTTGAGTTGACTCACCTCAAAGGAGATTCATTACAAACCTTTATGGACAAATACCGCCCATCTGCGGGGGTTGCCCGTACCATGAGCGATTATGAGATGATGATCTATATAAAGAAATGTTATGGGGAGTTTGTAAAATCGGATTAGAAGCGTTCCTAACGTTTTCGCAAATATTTATAAAAAATCGTGAATCCATAAAAAATCACCAATATAGAAACGAGTCCAATTTCGGCATAGGCGATAAGCAATTGTCTTTCGGGAGAAAAGCTTCGGCTGTAAACCTTCTCAACTATTACAACAATGACGAGGATAAGTAACAGGATATTCCCAGCTAATACGAATTTAGTTTTCATTTATAAACGAAAACTAAATTTATAAAGAATTATAATTTCGGCATAAACAAAAAAGGCACGGTCCGAAAACCATGCCTTTAATATTTATTCCTGGCTTTAAAACTCAGGACTTAAGACTCATGACTTAATATCTATAGTACTCCGGTTTGAACGGACCATCAACCGCTACACCGATATAATCAGCCTGGTGTTGATCAAGTTCTTCCAGTTCCACACCGATCTTAGCCAGGTGTAAACGGGCAACCTTTTCGTCCAGGTGTTTTGGTAAAGTGTATACTTTGTTTTCGTATTTATCACTGTTTGCCCAAAGCTCTAGCTGAGCCAGGGTTTGGTTGGTGAATGAGTTACTCATCACAAAGCTTGGGTGACCGGTTGCGCAACCCAGGTTTACTAAACGGCCTTCGGCCAAAACGATCAAATCTTTACCATCGATGGTATATTTATCTACCTGTGGTTTTATTTCCACTTTGGTGTTACCATAAGTGTTGTTCAACCATGCCATATCGATCTCGTTATCAAAGTGGCCGATGTTACATACAATTGCTTTATCTTTTAATGCACGGAAATGTTTCTCGCGAACGATATCGCAGTTGCCGGTTGCGGTTACCACGATGTCGGCCTCAGCAATAGCGTTTGAAAGTTTCTTCACTTCGTAACCCTCCATAGCTGCCTGTAAAGCACAGATCGGGTCGATCTCGGTCACAATAACACGAACACCGGCGCTGCTTAATGATTCTGCAGAGCCTTTACCCACGTCACCATAGCCGCAAACAACAGCTACTTTACCAGCCAGCATCACGTCGGTTGCACGACGGATAGCGTCAACCAATGATTCGCGGCAGCCATATTTATTATCAAATTTTGATTTAGTAACCGAGTCGTTCACATTGATAGCAGGCATTGGCAGTGTGCCATTTTTAACTCGCTCATACAAACGGTGAACACCGGTAGTAGTTTCTTCTGATAAACCTTTAATAGCCGCGATCAGCTCAGGGTATTTATCCAGTACCATGTTGGTCAAGTCACCGCCGTCATCCAAAATCATATTTAAAGGCTGACGATCTTCGCCAAAGTGCAGGGTTTGTTCAATGCACCAGTCAAATTCTTCGGCATTCATACCTTTCCAGGCATAAACCGAAGTACCGGCAGCAGCAATAGCAGCAGCGGCATGGTCCTGCGTTGAGAAAATATTACATGATGACCAGGTAACTTCTGCACCCAAAGCCTGCAGGGTTTCGATCAAAACAGCAGTCTGGATAGTCATGTGCAGACAGCCTGCAATACGGGCACCTTTCAATGGTTGAGATGGACCGTACTCGGCACGCAAGGCCATTAAGCCCGGCATTTCTGCTTCAGCAAGACCAATTTCTTTGCGGCCCCACTCGGCCAGCGACAAATCTTTTACTTTGTATTTGGTGTAAGTAGTTTCTACAGATGACGACATATCATTTAAGATTTTTGAACCGCAAAGGTACGCAATAGAAATATCTTAATGAAAAATGAAATCAGGCGTTTACCGCTTCTGCTTTTTCTGCTTGTTTCTGTGCAACACCATTTTCAGGCTTTATGCTCCTGGTAATAGCTCCGTTTTCAGGTTTTACATCTTTTGAGCCATTCGCAGCTTCCGGTTTTACAACCTTGGCACCATTTTCAGGTTTACCATTTTTGGCGTCTTTATTGGTTGCCACACTCTCAGGCTTCATGCTCCTGATAGCCGTATTATCGTGTGTTGGCGACATAGAAAGCTTGCCATTATGTGAGCCTCCCGGTTCAACCTGCAGCACCTGCGTTTTTATATCGCCGGTAATGCGGCCCGTGCTTTTTATTTCTAACAAATGGGTATTCACATGCCCGTGAACAACGCCGTAAACGATCAATTCCTTAGTGATAACACTTCCCTTTATCACACCTTTTTCGCCTAGTATCAGTCCTTCGTCGATGGTGACGTCTCCCAATATTTGTCCTTCTATCCTAACATTGGCAGGTGCTCTCAGGTTTCCTTCAAAAACACAACCCTCGCTGATCAATGTCGAAATTACTTGCTGACTCAGATCTACTTTATTTTTCTTTTTAAAAAACATAGCCGTCGTTTTTATTTAGTTACCTGCTAACTGAAACTTATCAGACCAGCATTCACTAAGGATTTAATTGTTTAACGTTAAAAATTTCACAGGGTTAATGGGTTTGCCATTTTTTCTTACTTCATAATGTAAGTGAGTACCTGTCGAACGCCCGGTGGAACCAACCTTGCCTATCACATCACCTGTTTTTACAGATTGGCCTTCCTTTACGTCAATATGCGACAAATGCCCGTAAAGGGTTTGGAAATCATTTTTGTGCTGAATAATGATACAATTACCATAACCGCCTTTGCGTCCGGTAAAAACCACATTACCATCAGCGGTTACGTGCACAGGATCGCCTTTAGCGCCCCTGAAATCTATACCAGGATGTAATTCCGCACTTTCTCCATCAAAGGGATCGCTGCGGTAACCAAATGCCGAAGTAATAGAACTTAAGCGGGGATAACCCATTGGTGTAAATGCCACGCTGTTGAGCAAACGGCTCATGTATTCGTCATATAGCGAGTATTTTTCATTGTCGCTCATCGCGGTTGAGGCAATGTTTTTGTCGCCACCTACTGAGTTGGTAGAAAAACCTTTCAGTCCTCTTTTTCTCAGGTAATCGTTTATTTTCTCAAGTTTGCTTTGTATCGATTGGATATAACCACTTGCTGAACTGGTTGATGCAGTAGCCGCGTCGGTCAATGCTGTTGCTGTTGATACTTTGCCTTTCAGTTGGGCAATTTGCGTCAGAAGTTTCCGTTTTTCCTGCTCGCTGTCATTGTCTTTTGAGTTCAGATAGAGAATGGTTCCGACAAGTGCGACGATAACCAATACTACTGAAGCAATGTAATGTTTGATTCTTTTCAGGTGCTTGGTTTTCACCCTGATAGCCTGGGTTTGCTCCTGATTTTTGTTGACAATGATGATGGTACTGAAGTTTGTAAGTTTCAGGTTCATATCTTAGTTAGGGGGTTAAGTAGGGCATGAATATAAGACAATAGACGCACAAAAAACCAATTTATTTTGACTTCCGTGCGCAAAATATAGTCTCCCTCACAACAAAAATCAGTATTGTGTCTTTATACGGGCTTCGTCAGATAAATGTTATTATTCTGAGCAGGAATATTTTACTTTTAAATCATTTAGTACTTTTACAAAAAAATTAATTTAAAAAAATAATGATGTACCCGGAATATTTGGTTGCTCCGATGAGAGAGGAACTGACAAGAGTAGGTTTTGAGGAGTTAAAAGATGCGGATGCAGTAAAAAGTGCTATTGAGAGTGAAGGCACCGTGTTTGTGATGGTGAATTCGGTTTGCGGTTGTGCTGCTGCTAATGCCCGCCCGGCTGCCAGAATAGCATCTCAAAATGCAAAGCACCCTGATAAACTGGTAACCGTTTTTGCCGGTATGGAAAAAGACGCGGTTGATACTGCACGTAACTATATGCTGCCTTATCCCCCATCTTCACCAGCGATGGCTTTATTTAAGGACGGAAAGCTGGTTCACATGATTGAACGCCACCAAATTGAAGGCCGCCCGGCACAAATGATCGCCGACAACCTGATCGGAGCGTTTGAACAATATTGCTAATCTGATTCAGGATATAATTGTGTTTCAGGGATAAGAATACCGGATTTTCCGGCGCACTTATCCCTGAGAATGCATTAGCGGGTATATTCATAATTCAAGCAGGGGTACTTGTTTAAATTATTAGGATTTAAATCACTCTTCCCGCAGCTTGCCAATTCTGATAGACCCATCCAAATACAGGAGTGTCGAAATGATAAGGATTACTACCAACTGCTTCATATTATAAAAATACCGAATTGTTTGCTTGCCGTAGTAAGATTTTATCAACATTCCAACGTTAATTGTTAACTACTATTGGTTGATTCTGAGCTCACTAAGGGCATTTTCCTATAAATTAACTGACCTAACCTTTGTTTGATAAATAAACCATTAAGCAAGTCCCCCGAATCACATGGCCGAAGATTCTTCGCCGATATACTTTTCTAATATTTCACGGGTGATCGGTTTAAAAATAAATGACCTCACGCAGGAATATTGCTTTGCCTGCTCCATATCTCTGGGGTTAATGGAAGATGATAAAATGTATATCCTTGATGGTTTTAGGCAGGTATGGATACAAAGATTGCACACTATCTAAAAAACCCCACCCGTCAAAGTCCGGCATATATAAATTAACCAATATTATATCAGGCAAGCTAGCAACGTCCTGCTTGCTCATCTCAAGGAAGTTGATCACATCAGCTCCGTTTACCGTACACATTACGTCATATTCAAGCTGATATTTACTTAATATCCTTTTCAGGATAAAGTGATCCGATGGGCTATCGTCTATGAAAATAAACTTTTTCATGGTGGGTAATAAACCTTTTACAATCAAAATTAAAAGGCCTTTATTACATACAAAATAGTGTTTCCACGGTATTTGCTACGTATTAACGCGGGTTTGTGCTACACCTGCCTTGTAAAACAATCGATACAAAAGCCATTTCTGTCGATACATAGGTAATATTTGTAAACTTATACGTTTTACAGATGTTTTTTTAGCTATAACACTTATTACCCCCTTAGTGTGGAATAGAAGACTTATTAAAATTAATTTGATAAAACAAAACTATGATCCTGCTTCTTTGTGGGTTATCAGGCGCCGGCAAATCCACGCTTGCCAACCATGTAAAAAACAAACTGCAACATTTCGAAATTCCAGTCGAGGTGATCGATGCTGATGAATATCGCCAGCAGTTATTCAAAGATCTTTCTTATACCCGCGAAGACAGGAATGAAAACGTACGCCGGTTAGGGTACATTGCCAATAAGTTTTCTTCACACCATATTGTTACGTTGGTTAGTGCCATAAACCCTTATGACGAAATCAGAAAAGAACTTGTAGGTAAATATAGCAATGTTAAAGTAGTGCATGTTGATTGTAATATCAACGTGCTAATTAAACGGGATACAAAAGGATTATACAAGAAGGCTCTTTTACCCGAGGGCCACCCAGACAAGATCTCAAATTTAACAGGCATTAATGATCCTTTTGAGGTTCCGGAATGTCCTGATCTTTATATCAACACAAGTCAATTAAATATCAGGCAAAGTGTTGATGAAGTTTACACCTTCGTAGTGCGAAACATTATTAAGGAACGATACGCCATTAATCCTTTTGTAAACGTTGCTGTCTGATACGCTGGTTTTAACAATTATTGACTGATGCAAGCAAAAACGCTGATGGTAGTGGGAATGCACCGCTCGGGCACCTCGCTTATTTCAAACTGGTTATATCAATGTGGCCTGCAATTAGGTGAGCATTTGCTCGAAGCCGGCAACGGCAATGTAGAAGGGCATTTTGAAGACGTAGAGTTCCTAAAAATGCATGAAGAGATCCTCACCAGTAATGATTTTCCGGCTACAGGATATGTTTATGATAAAGTGATCGATATCTCCGTTTATCAGCTCGAAAAATTGAAAAGTGTTATCAAAATAAAAAATCAACGCTATAAACAATGGGGATGGAAAGAACCCCGCACCTGCCTTTTCTTAAATCTCTATCGTGAAATACTACCCAATTCAAAATACCTTATCATCGTTCGTGACTATGCCGCTGTAGTAAATTCTCTTTTAAAAAGAGATTTTGCATTTTATGAAGAAAAATATTTACGGAGGGGAAATTTGCAGCGTTTTTTTTGGTTCAATTTCAGACGCAATAGAGTTTCACGGAAATTTTACAAAGCACATGCAGAAGATTATCTTAAAGTATACCTGGAATATAACCAACACATTCTAGATGCATTGAAAGAACTATCGCCTGATGACTACTTAGTAATAAATTATTCCCTGCTCGAAAAAAGCGACCAAAAGGTGTTCTCCTTTTTAACCGACAAATGGCACTTTAAATTACACTATCATGCGTTTAAAGAGGTGTATAAGAAGAATTTAATGAGCAAAGTTTATAATGTGGATGATTATATTGAGGACAAAGAGTTAATAGATAAAGCCACAAACATTGCTGAGGAGCTAAAAAAGCAAATTACTATGCATTAAATAACTTCCTTAACCTTATAATTTTTCCCGTTAAGGTCAAATTCGTCTCCGATTGTACGACCCAGCAACTTTCCCCCTATTGGCGATGCCGGCGAAACTGCAAAATAACCCTCCCCATTCAAATTAAGAGCGCCTGCGCTAACAGACAAATAAAACTTCCCGTTATCGGTTATCACCAGGCTGCCGGGCGCAGCTGATGGTGAGGTTATGTCAACGTTGATTTGGTTTAATGCGATCAATAATTTATTGGCTTCATTCAATTGTGCCTGGTTACGGTCAGTCTCCTGCTGCATCATCTCCCGCCCGGTTTCATACTTGTCCCCTGCACTGCTTTTAGTTTCTTCGCTGGCCGACTGCTGCGCATCGTCAATCGCTTGTTTTGCGGTTTCAATACGTGCCTTTACATAATTGACACAAAGTGCATACAAATCCTTTTTTAGATTAGTCATAATTGGTGGTAAACGTAAATAAAAAACAGAAATTACATGGCTATTTCTTTACCCTGGCGGGGATCCTCGGGTAATATCTCCATCTCGGGGCAACGAATGTAATCGGCATACCATTGTATCGCTTCTACAATATCTACTGCGTCATCAGAGGCTATACCTATTGTTTCAAAAGCATATAACTCATCACTACATTGCCCATACAATTGTATTTCCCCTGTATCATGATGAAACTCATCCTTACCGAGACAAAAAACCCTGACCTTTAAATCAGTATCTCTTGAATGGATTACATCCCTGCACGGATTGTTGGGATCAGTAGCCAATAAATATATATTCTGAGCCATGTTTAGGTAAACAGTTTTGTAGGAATTTGGTTTTTCGCAGTGTAGTTAAAGCAATAACATGATATTTATTGCATAAGCAAAAATATATAGAACAAGCTCAAAAAAGCAAATCCGAATCCAAATAAAAAAGCCCCGACAGTCTGTTTTAGGCCATCAGGGCTGCATATAATGCCTGTAAATTATTGCCCTCTAAATAATTATGTATGGTTTAGAATAATTATTATTGGAATATTTTTTAATATGATTCGCCTCTATATTGCGATACCGGGTCAACCCGCTTTAAAACAATATTGCTAACAGGTTTAACAATAAGGGGTATCTTTTCGACACGGGTCTCACTGGTATCCAAGCCAAAAGCCTTTGCCTCGCTTTGAGCCAGCTTCTTGATCGCAAAATAACTATTCAGGATAAAGCCTTCAGAAATGCTGAATTCATTGTTGTAAGAAAGGAACTTCTCTATGATGACAAACTGGAAGTCGGCAGCCATATGAAATTTCTTAAGCGACTCATAACGACTTAGGATGTCCAGTTCATTGCGCGATACCATATCCTCCACCACTTTTCTGAACAGCACATTCACACGTGGCTGTATCCTAAACCCTAATCGGAATTCTACCCGTATCACTTTGTTCTCTTCCAACTCTTCTACGCTATACTCCATCGTATATGGATCATCCATGCGCTCGATGTGCAGGAACCAATAAATATCCGCGCGTTTGGGCTTACGACTAAAGATGGAGTACATTACCTTCTGCTCAATCTGTTTACTATTATTTGCCTTGGTCAGGTAGATCAGATGGGTTGCATATTTTGATACGCCTTCATCTGCACTCAGCGCCTTAAGAAGCGGTATTTGGTCTTTCAGATCGATAAAGTGCAGAAAGCGGTTATTGATCTTACGCGCCCTGAACCATACATACATGGTAAATATCAAACCAAATTCAAACACCAGGAAGAACAATCTTTTAAGGATCTTCACTGAGTTTGCCAGGAAGAAAGAGAACTCCACCGTAATAAACACGCATAGTATAATAGTAACTATCCAAATAGGCCAGTGCCTTTTGTAACGCATGTAATAATACATCAGGATAGTGGTCATCAGCATGGCGATGGTGATGGAGAAACCATAGGCCGCGGTCATTGCTGAAGAGGTTTGGAAATATAATGTCACTGCTACGCAACCAAAACACAACACCCAGTTGATAGCTGGGATATAGATCTGACCACGAATATTAGACGGATATTTTACTGTGATGCGCGGCCAGAAATTCATACTTATGGCCTCGCTGATGAGCGTAAACGAACCGCTTATCAACGCCTGGCTAGCTATGATGGTAGCAAAAGTCGCGATGATTACACTTGGTATTAAAAAGGTATGCGGCACGATGGCATAAAATGGATTAACCGATGCAAAATTTGGCCGAGTAGTCTGTGCAAGTACCCATGCACCTTGCCCAAGGTAATTAAGCACCAAACAGATTTTAACAAATATCCACGCCATCTGGATGTTCTTCCGTCCACAGTGGCCCAAATCTGAATAAAGCGCCTCGGCTCCCGTGGTACACAGGAAGACTGCCCCCAAAAGCCAAAAACCATTGGGATGGGTAATAAGCATCTTGATGCCATAATACGGACTTAATGCTTGCAATATCCCCAGGTTATGTGATACCTGCAGAACGCCAAGCGTACCGATCATTAAAAACCAGATGAGCATTACAGGGCCGAATGCCGCCCCTACCACTTTGGTACCAAACTGCTGAAAGAAGAACAGCAGGAGTATGATACCTATAACGATACCTATTATGAGCCAGCTGCCCGGCACCATTATATTCGCCAGCTTTGGCACCTGACCCAGGCCCTCAATAGCTGAAGATACCGAGATAGGCGGTGTTATAATACCGTCAGCAAGCAATGTACCTGCGCCAATTATTGCCGGTATAGCCAGCCATTTACCATATCTTCTAACCAGTGCGTACAACGAAAAAATACCACCCTCACCGTGGTTATCGGCTTGCAGGGTAATAAAAATGTACTTAAACGTGGTTTGCAGGGTTAGCGTCCAAAAAACACAGGATATTGCGCCGTAAACAAAATCAACACTTGATGTGCCGCCTTCCTGCAGCAGTGTTTGAAATGTGTAAAGCGGAGATGTTCCAATGTCTCCGAAGATGATTCCGAGGGTGATCAGCAGGCCTGCCGCTGAAACTTTTTTAAGATGGGGGTTCATACGACCTATGGGGGTATTTAAAAGCGCGCAAATGTATTTAATATACTTATTACAAGCAAGTTGATTGTTGCGATTTTCTAAAAGGGCCGAATAAATTCAAGGATTTATGTTAAAAAAAAGGCCAATAAATTATTAATTAAATAATTACAGAAGGATGATAAAGGCCAAAAATATCAATTGTAAAAAAGCAATGGCTTTCTGTTAAAGTTTTGATAAATCTTACTAGTCTATAAAAAACTAGTTTTAACGGCTACTTTTTTAATGCTGCTTCACCAAATCTGATCAGGTCGGGTGCTTTAATATAGCCTACTGTGCCCAAAACAGGCTCGCCTTTGGGGTTAAAAATAATGAGCGTTGGGTAGGCCTGCATGCGCCATTGAGCGGCAAGCTGAGGGCCCACGCCTTTTTCCATATCAATAGCTATATTGATAAAGTTCTTGTTGTAAAATTCAGCTGCTTTTTTGTTTTTAAAAGTGGTAGCCTTAAGCATTTTACATGGGCCGCACCATGTAGCATATGCATCTACAAATATGTATTTATGCTGTGCTGCTGCCTGTTTCAGGGCTTCATTCCAATTATCTTCGATAAATACAATCTGGGAGTTGTCTACGTTTTGATCCTGCGCTTTTGCGGGGGTGTGAGAAATAACTAGCAGGAAAGAGGCGACAATCCCCAAAAACAGTTTTTTATATTTCATAATTAAATTATAAGTGCATAAAAATAGCACATATACCTTTTTACGGATATATGTGCTATTTGTTATTTATACAACAAAATTAACGTCTGTTGTCCGGTCTTCTTTCAGGCTGCGGTCTTTGTTCACGTTGTGGTTGCTGCTGACGTTGCTGCTGTTGTTGTTGGCGCTGCTGTGCTTGTTGCTGGCGCTGTTGTTGCATTTGCTGCTGGCGTTGTTGCGCTTGCTGCTGTGCCTGTTGTTGACGCTGCTGCTGCATCTGCTGCTGGCGTTGTTGGGCTTGCTGCTGTGCCTGTTGTTCACGTTGCTGTTGCATTTGCTGCTGACGTTGTTGGGCTTGCTGCTGTGCCTGTTGTTCACGTTGCTGTTGCATTTGCTGCTGACGTTGTTGGGCTTGTTGTTGCTGGCGTTGCTGGTCAGCCTGTTGCTGACGCTGTTGTTGCTGCACTCGTTGCTGATCGGACTGCTGCTGTCCTTGCTGTTGCTGAGGTTGTTGATCAACCTGTTGTTGACGCCGTTGTTGCTGCACTCGTTGCTGGTCTGCCTGCTGCTGTCTTTGCTGTTGCTGACGTTGTTGATCAGCCTGTTGTTGACGCTGTTGCTGCTGGGCTCGTTGCTGATCGGCCTGCTGCTGTCTTTGCTGTTGCTGGTCGGCTGGTTGCTGACGCTGTTGTTGTTGAACGCGTTGCTGATCAGCCTGCTGTTGACGCTGTTGCTGTGCGCGTTGCTGCTCAGCTTGCTGTTGTTGCGGGCGGTTCACATTAGGCTGATTAGATCTGTTAGCTTCCGGGCGATTAGCCGGTTGCGCCTGGTTCGGCTGTGCACCGTTCGGGCGATTTGGCTGCGGGCGATTGGCCGGCTGATTAGGAGCAGGCCTGTTATTGTTTACACGCACCACTCTGTTATCCGGTGCGTTACTACGCGCTACGCTAGCCAGATGCGCTGCAGCAACGTGGTTGAAACCACCACCGTTAGCGATTCTTTGATTTGGATGCTCATTTCTGTATGCACTGGCATCCACTACCCGTGCAGGACGGGCGTCCTGTGTCCTTTGAATTGCAGGGCGATAAATATTTACTGTGTTACGTGATATACTTGCAACGCCTGGCCTGCTGGCATTATTAATATTGTATACCCTCACATTGTTGTTACGGGTAACCTGCCTGATCTCCTGCACACGCGGACCGCTTATATAAGTAACATTATTCCTTACATAAGTATTATTAATAACCGTAGTGTTATGTATAATAGTTACCGAACGCTGACGTGGCACATAATAATTATAGATTTGCGGGCTGTTAATATAAGCCTGTGGGGCACATGTCCAGTAATAGTCCGGAGCCTCATAACCACCACCAATAGATATGCTAATACTGATACCCGGTCTTAGAGGTGCCCATCCGTAGTATCCGCCGCCGTGACGCCAGCTCACCCAGGCAGGAGCCCATTCATGGCCCGGTACCCATTCCCAGCCGTAGTAATCATCATAGCGCCAGCGACCGTAATGAAACGGAGCCCAGCCCCATTCATAGTCCGATACCCAGGTGTTACCGTAATCGGTTACCACCCAGTGACCGCGTGTGGCATAAGGTCTGAAGTCGCCATCGACATCAGGTACCCATACCTCACCGTATTCCGGATCGCTAACCCAGGTACCGTAAGGCCCCAGTTGATCGTAAAATTCCTGGTCAGAAATATAGCCCCCCTGGGCCATACTTTTGCCGGGGACAACCAGTGATAATAACATCACCAGCAAACCTATTCCCCATATTTTATTTAAGCTTTTCATTAGTTAGATTTTATTTTTGAACCGACGAAGGTATTAGGTTCAGCTATACCACGGGTTCATATTTTATAATATTAATATATGTTTGATTGGTAAAACCTTAAAACGTTTAACCACATAATTGTTTTACAAAATACATGCCGACCCACTACTATGACCAATATTTATTCACAGAGGTTTGATGTGGGGCATTAATTAATACTTTTGTTTCTATAACACATCCATCACTATGAATACTGTCCACATTCCACGACTAGACCTTAATGACTATATAAACGGTACCCCTGAACAAAAGAAACGCTTCTCAGACGATATCGGCAAAGCTTTTAATGAAACCGGATTTGTCACCATCACCAATCACGGGCTCAGTAAAGAGCTGATAGACAAGCTATATGAGCAGGTAATCAACCTATTCAAACAACCCGAATACATCAAATTAAAATATGAAAAAGCTGAGCTGGCCGGACAGCGTGGTTATACCAGTAAAGGCAAAGAAACAGCTAAAGGCTTTAAAGTTCCGGACCTGAAAGAGTTCTGGCAAATTGGGCAAACAGTGACAGACAATGACCCGGTTAAGAACGAATATCCTGAAAATTTAACCGTTACCGAACTTCCTGAATTTAACTCAACTACCCGCGAAGTGTATCAAAAACTGGAGGGTGCAGGGCAACATTTGTTACGCGCCATTGCAGTTTACCTTGATCTGCCTGAGAATTATTTTGATAATAAAGTCCATAATGGTAATTCCATCCTACGCACATTGCATTACTTCCCCATCGAAAACCCGGATGCATTGCCGCCGGATGCAGTAAGAGCCGGTGCTCATGAGGATATTAACCTGATTACTTTATTAATCGGTGCCAGCGCCGATGGTCTTGAACTGCTTACCCGCGAGAATGAGTGGTTCCCGGTTAAGGCCCACGGCGAAGATGTGGTGGTTAACGTGGGCGATATGCTGCAGCGCCTCACCAACAATAAATTAAAATCAACTACCCACCGCGTGGTGAACCCTCCTCGCGAGCAAATGAAGAACTCCCGTTACTCAGTCCCGTTTTTCCTGCACCCAAAATCGGACATGGACCTTACCTGTCTTGAATCATGCATAGATGCCCAACATCCAAAACTGTACGACGATATGACAGCAGGTGAATATTTGGATGAAAGATTAAGGGAGATTGGGTTGAAGAAATAGATTTTTCCGTCAATTGCGAGGCGCAAGGCGGGTAGTGTTAGCCGCGCAACGAATCCGCTAGCTAGCGGACCAAACTATACAGAGCGGGTAGTAAGGTATAGACCATGCATAGCCTTTCTGCCAATCGGGGGATTGCTTCGTCGCTCACTCCTCGCAATGACAGTTTGGTTGAGAGCAACTTACTTTTTCAACTCCTCATTAATAGCCCGTAAAAACTCGTCGGCATGACGTGAGCCTATGATATAAACCAACCCATCACGGTCAGTAAGGTGAATGGCATCGTTGCCGGAGGTATAAAAACGGATAGTTCCTTTTTGGTGCAGGTTGTAAACCGGGTTATTCAGAAAATAACGACTGTATTTGCCTTTCTCTACTTTAACAATACTATTCAGGTCGATCTTTACCAGACGAGTTGTCCACAAACCATCTATCTGTATGCTTTTATTGCAAACGCGGGTGCGAAAATGCAGCAGAAAACCCATGACGATGGAAATGATGATAATTCCAAAACCCACTACTGCTAAAACCTCCGATTTATTCTGCTCATCCGAGAAAAAATCGAAAGTATAGGCCGCAAAACAGAACGTAGCCAGCACCAGGCGGATGGTAACGGGTATCCACTCGCGGCCGAGGTATTGCTTTTCAACGAAAACTGATTTTTCTGCAGTCATATTTTAAACAGTTCGAAGATAGTAACTTTTTTAGTTTTCGCAGTCACCTTATACCTGTCATCGGGCCGGTAACCTCCTATCCAAATAATTTCATCATTGCCGTTCACCAAAAGCGGAATCTGCGATTTTTCGTGCAGGGGCACTTTCTGATGCACAAAAAAATCACTCAATTTCTGTCTTGTTTTCATCCCAAGCGGGTGAAAATGATCGCCTTCGCCCCAATGGCGCATGGTTAACGGATAAATCAGCAAATCCGTATCAATCGATACAGACATTGGATTATCTTTAATGATCAGCGGTGAGTCATCATGAAAAATGTTCAACCGGTAATTATCAAATTTTACCTCACGCTGATCTTTATTGATTAAAACAGTTTGATTTGATGCGTCTTGCCTTCTTGCCAGGATCAGCTTATCACGGTCGAGCACCAGCATAAAACCCGGTGAGCCAAACACTCTGCCTGAGTGCTTACCCAATGAAGAAATGATGTCCCCCACCGTACTCTCGTTAAACCCATATTCCTGCAGCAGACCATAAAGCAGCAGAAATTGCGGCTGTAGCTTTTTTATCTCATCGATTCTGATATGAATATCTCCACCATGAGAAACGAATATCAACTTTCTTAATTCATCAAGCTTTTGTTCCAGCAATATCTCAAGTCCCCGGAAATGTTGCAGGTTTTGCACAAACGTATCTTCCAGCGCCGGATTGAGCTCTTTTAGCTTAGGAACTACTTCAAGCCGTATTTTATTCCGGGCATATTTGGTTGAGCTGTTGGAACTATCTTCCACGTACGTCAAATTTTCACCCTTTACAATATCCTGTATATCATCACGTTTTAGGAACATTAAAGGACGCACTATAGACCCATTTTTAGGCAATATCCCGTGCAGGCCGGCAATGCCTGTCCCCCGCGTAAGATTCAGCAATATAGTTTCGATGGTATCATTCTGATGATGTGCCAGGGCGATCACGTCGTAGTCCGATTGTTGCGACACTTCTGCAAACCACTGATACCTAAGTTCGCGGGCAGCCATTTGTATCGAGATCTTTTTTTCAGCGGCATATTTTTTGGTGTCAAAGTTTATGGTGTGAAATGCTACGCCGAGTTTACCGGCAAGGTCCCTTACAAACTGCTGATCGGATGAAGATTCGTCGCCCCTGAGCTGAAAATTGCAGTGGGCTATGCCGAAATTGTAACCTGCGGCCTTTAAAAGATGAACCATAACAACCGAATCCATACCACCGCTGACAGCTGCTAAAATGCTGCTATCGCGATTAAACAGCACATTTTTTTCAATAAAATCAATGAAATTTTTAACCGGCAGCATCACCAAAATTATTAATTTAATAACCCCATCCAAAAAACTAATTTTGCGCCCGTGAGGAAATACTTGTTCACCTTAATATTACTAACGTTGGTAACTGCGGTGATGGCCCAAAAAAAATCGGTCATCAACCTCATTAAGTCCAAAAGCGTCCAAGGTGGTAACGCTAAGGGCGCCCCATTGAAGGTGTATGGCGGCACATTTCAACAGGATAATTCGACGCTTACTTCTGATAGCGCCTATTTTCATCAGGCAGAAAATACTTTTGATGCATTCGGGCATGTGGTGATCAGCCAGGGCGATACATTGAACATTTATTCGGACAAACTGAACTACAACGGTAACACCAAGATTGCCATCCTCACTGATAATGTGCGCATGGTGGATAAAGATGCCACGCTTACCACTAATTACCTCACTTATAACACCGCGACCAAATTCGGCACCTATACCGGCGGCGGCAAGCTGGTCAATAAGGACAATACGCTGACCAGCAAGAACGGCTATTATTTTGCCAACTCAAGAGATTCTTATTTCCGGTATGATGTGGTATTATTAAGCCCTGACGCGCTCACCAAAACAGATACGCTGCGATATAATACCGGGTCGAAGATCGCTTACTTCTATGGACCTACCCACATTTACGGCAAAAAGAAAGATGGCGATAAGTCCAAACCAAGCCCAAAGGATAACGATACGCTTTACACTGAAAACGGCTTATACAATACCGTAACCGAACAGGCTTTTTTTGGAAAGAAGAACCTGTATAGCCAGGGCGCAAAGACATTAAAGGGCGACAGCATGTTTTACGACCGTAAAAAGGGCTACGGCCGCGTAGTAAAGAACATCACCTTTAATGACAATGAGCAAAAGATGACCATGAAGGGTGACCTCGGCACCTATTTTAAAGCAGACGAACGAACGGTAGTTACCGAAAATGCTTACGGCATTATTGTGACAGAGGAAAAAGACACATCGAAGAAGGATTCTATCCCGCCCAAACCTGTTACGACATCTGATAAGAAAACAAAAGCTGATACAGCTAAGACTAAAGCTACACCAGGAAAGACGGTTGCAAGTCCTGATAAATCAAAGCAGGTAGCTAAGCCGGATAGTAAAGCCAATGCCCCGGCGAATACGATACCTGTAAAAGAAATTCCGAAAGGCAAGTCAGATTCAATACCCGATAAAAACAAAAAAGGGAAGAAGCCTGATCTAAAGAATAAGCTGACAGACAGTGTTTTATTAAAGAAGGACACAGCACGAATAAAGCACGATTCAATTTACATGACGGCTGATACGCTTGAGACACGGGTACTTACCTACAAGGACTACAAGGACATACAAGAGAAGATCAGGCTCTCGCATATTATCGATACGACAAAAAAGGCGCCTTCCATTGTATACACTAAACCCGTAAAATACATTGAATCATCGCCACCAACATTTCATCCTGATACCTCCGCCTTACATCGTAATTTATTGGCAGCGATCAAACCTGAAATATTAACAGGAATAGCAAAAAGAGATTCTGCTAAAGTTGATTTTTCGATCAAAGGAGGGAAAAAAGGCAAAAAAGCAAAAGCCGATGTACCGCAGAGACCGGGCAATCAACCACCTGCTCCTGTTATGCCCGGAAGTTTGAATAAGAATGCAAACCAACCCGATGCACAGACCCCAAAAAAGCTTACTAAACAAGATAGCCTGAAGCTCACAAAAAAAGACAGCCTTGCGAAAGTAAAAAAGGCATCAGATTCTGTGTATGTGACGCGAAAAGTAAATCTGAGTGATACTACCCGGATAAGGATACTCAGCGCGTTTCATCACGTTAAATTATTCAAGTCTGACTTGCAGGGCAAATCCGATTCGGCATTTTACAGTACAAGCGACTCAGTGATACGCCTGTATGTGAATCCCATTATCTGGACACAAGGCTCGCAGTTATCGGGAGATACAGTCGATCTGCAGCTGAAGAATAAGAAGTTTGATAATATCGAGCTGTTCCCGAATGCCTTTGTCGTCAACCTCGAAAAGGGTGATTCGACGCATTTTAATCAATCAGCAGGCAAAAAAATGCGGGGATTCTTTAATAATGATAAACTCGAGCGCTTATTTATCGATGGCAATGCAGAAACCATTTATTTCTCACGTGATAGCGGGAAAGTAAGTGGGATGCAGCGATCGCTGAGCAGTCGTATCAGGATCAATTTTAAGGACAGCAAACTGACAGATGTAACCTTCCTCGCTAAGCCAGAACATCGTTACGGGCCATTGGATAAGTTCACCGAGGATGATAAAATATTGAAAGGCTTCTTGTGGAAACCAAAGGAACGTCCCGCTTCAAAAGAAGAGATTACGGCAAAAAAGAAAAAAGAGCCTGTTAAAAGCCCGGATAAAACTAAAGCACCGGCAAATGGTAAATCACCATTAAATAAACCGCCAGATGGCAAAACAACCAAAGATACCAGTAGTAATAAGCAGCCTTTAGACAAGCTGCCTGAAATAAAAGCTGGCAAAGATACCAGCGCTGTGAAATTGCAGAAGGATACCAGTGCGATGAAACTGAAGGTTGATACTACGCTGAAATCTCCTGCCAGGAAGGACCCGGAAGTAAAAAAGGATAGTACGGCAATTAAGTCTAAGCGCCAATAGACTATTCAATATTTTTCAAAAATAAGATCAGTTTCTCCATTGCGCGAGCCCGGTGACTGATCTTATTTTTCTCATCCATGGTCATTTCAGCAAATGTGATATCATAACCATCGGGCTGAAATATTGGATCGTAACCAAAGCCACCGGTGCCTGTAGTTTCATGACGGATAGTACCATTCACAACGCCCTCAAAAACGTATTCTTTTCCTTCCCATGTCAGCGAGATAACAGTAACAAACCTGGCTTTCCGGTTTTCAATTCCATCTAATTTGGCTAATACTTTTTTTATGTTGGCTGCATGATTACCATGTTCGCCGGCATAACGGGCAGAATAAACGCCCGGTTCGCCATTTAAAGCGTCAACTACCAAACCGCTGTCATCACCAAAACAGTTCAAATGGTATTTGTTATAGACGTAGTTGCTTTTGATAGCCGCATTCTCTTCAAAGGTCGACCCGGTTTCTTCAATATCTTCTGTACAGCCGATATCATTCAGCGTTAATAATTCAAAGTGGTCGCCTATCTTATGGGATACTTCCTCCAGCTTATGGCGGTTATTGGTCGCAAAAACTAATTTTAAAGACATAGGTTATAAGCTTTTCACCTGTTCCCAGAAGGCTTTTTTGTTATCTACGTTACTCATCATTGCATCAAAGGCAAACGTGTATAAAAGGGTAACGCCATCGCGTTTTTCAACCTGGTTAAACCTGGGCTGATCGATTCCTTGGGGGATAGCCCGCTGGCCAAGTATCAATATGGTTTGAGGTGTAAAATGAGAAAGTATTTCAGCAAATTCTGAATTGTTTTTGGCCACATTTAGTATCGCAACATCTTCCCTGGTATGATTTTTACGACCAAGTACGGCTTCAAGCGCTGCGAGATGATCGTCAACAATGAAATCGTTGTCAGGGTAATGGGTCAAGACCAGGAAATGTTTTTTATTGGCGCCGAAATAATTAAAAACCGGCTTTGGCGTTACTGTTTCAGGGTGGGGTTGAGGAGCCGGGATCTGCTGATTATCAGGTTTAGCATAGTTTAACTTATCTTCATTAAGCAGGTAAATTTCATCCTGGAGTATAAAACGTAGTGCCTGGCCGCTTTCAACTTTCACTTTTAACAATTTTTAACCAAAAATAGATAATTGTTTGAGCGTTTATAAGCATATTCGCACAAAATATTAATAAACAGATTATTGCTAAATTTGCACCTTTGCATATTTCGCAGACAGATAAATTATAAATGAGAAAGTTCGGGACAGCCATTTTACTTACTATTTTAACAATTTCTATTTCCTTAGCGCAAACACCTGCTGACACTTCGAAAAAAACAGCTGCTGTTGCTAAACCAGAGGTCCCAACCGGGCCAAAAAAAGTTCTGGATAAGATAGCTGCCGTGGTAGGTAGCGCCATTATTTTGCAATCGGATATAGAATTGCAATACGCCAACTACCTGGCCAGCGGTAACCCGCCGGATGCATCGATCAAATGTATCATCCTGCGTAATCAGATGACTCAAAAACTGCTAGCCCAACAGGCCGTGATCGATAGCGTTACCGTGAAAGATGACGAGGTAGACAATGAGCTCGACCGCCGTATGCGCGGTATGGTTGCACGTGCAGGCGGACAGGAAAGACTGGAACAATTCCTGGGTCGTTCTACCATACAATATAAGGATGAGCTACGCCCTGATATTAAGGAGAATATGATCGCTAGCAAGATGCGGAATAAAATCACCGAGAAGATCAGCGTAACTCCATATGACGTCGAAAAATACTTTAATTCGAAATCAAAAGACAGTTTGCCAACTTATAACAAAGAGGTTGAAGTAGGTGTGATACAATTTAACCCCAAATTGACTAAAGAAGAGAAAGAGGCTTACAAGCAAAAGGCTCAGGAGCTTTTGGACCGTGTAAAAAAGGGTGAAGATTTTGGTGCGCTGGCACGCCTGTATTCACAAGATACTGGTTCAGCACCCGACGGTGGGGACCTGGGTTTTGCCGATCGTACTACTTTTGTAAAGGAGTTTGCCGGATGGGCATTTAAGCTTAAAGCCGGAGAGATATCGCCTGTATTTGAAACAGACTACGGATTTCACTTTTTACAGGTAATTGAGCGACGAGGCGAACAGGTGCATGTACGTCATATCCTGATTATGCCTGCGGTTACCCAGCCTGCCATTGACCGTGCAAAATCTAAATCAGACAGCGTTTATACAGAGATGGTGAAAACCAAAAATGTCAGTTTTGCCTCAGCTGCATCTTTTTACTCAGACGACAAGGACACCAAATACAATGGTGGCATGATGTTAAATGTTGAAAATGTGGAGACACGCTCCACTTATATCCCAACCGACAAACTTGATCCGCAGATTGCATTAATTGTTGATACTATGAAAGTGGGAAGCATATCAAAACCACAACTTTTTACTGATCAAACCGGTAAAAAGAGCTATAAGATACTTTACCTGAAATCTGTCACAGATGCACATAAAGCTAACCTGAAACAGGATTTCCCTAAAATAAAAGAAGTAGCTTTATCAGATAAAATCAACAGAACTGTGAGCGAGTGGTTCGAAAAAAGGAGAAAAGAAACCTTCATTAAGGTCGATCCTGAATACCAGGGTTGCCCGGCACTTAAGGGCTGGGCAAACACCCCACTGGCAGCACAAATAAAACAATAATACGATATGCAGCACCGCACCGACGTTGAAGCAGCAGATGCTTTGAGGGATACTTACAATCATATTCTTTCCGAGATACGTAAAGTGATTATCGGGCAGGATGAAGTAGTAAAGTCGGTGCTGATCTCTATTTTCAGCAATGGGCATTGTTTGCTGGTTGGCGTACCGGGACTGGCGAAAACCTTATTGGTACAAACTGTAGCCCAGGTACTTGATCTTGATTTTAATCGTATCCAGTTTACTCCGGACCTGATGCCTTCTGATATCATCGGATCGGAAATATTAGGCGAAGACCGCAACTTTAAATTTATAGCCGGACCTGTTTTTTCAAATATTATCCTTGCTGATGAGATAAACCGTACTCCGCCTAAAACACAAGCTGCACTGCTTGAGGCTATGCAGGAAAAAGCGGTTACCGTCGCAGGCGCTACACATAAGCTTTCACAACCATTCTTTGTACTGGCAACACAAAACCCTATTGAACAAGAAGGTACATACCCGTTGCCTGAAGCGCAGTTAGACCGTTTTATGTTCAATGTGTCGTTGGATTACCCAACATTTGAGCAAGAACTTCTAATTGTAAAAAACACCACGAGTTTAGCCACACCAGATGTAAAGAAAATACTGAACGCCGAGCAGATCATCTATTTTCAGCATTTGGTTAGAAATATACCTGTGACCGATAATGTGCTGGAATATGCCGTGAAACTGGTTACCAAAACACGCCCTACAAGTGATCTGGCTTCGCCAGAGGTAAAAAGATTATTAAACTGGGGAGCAGGACCGCGTGCATCGCAATTCCTGATATTAGGCGCCAAATGCCACGCCGTATTACATGGTAAGTATTCTCCGGATATAGAAGACGTAAAAGCTGTCGCCAAACCCGTTTTAAGACACCGAATTATCCGCAGCTACCACGCCGAGGCGGAGGGTTTGACAGCAGACGATATAATCGGGAAATTGCTCTAATTTAAGAATTGGTCAATAGTCATTTGTCATTGGTTGACTACCGTGATAAATCAACTATCTAACCAATGACTATTGACCAATGACTATTGACCAATGAATATTGACAACGTTATTGTTCCACCGCTGAGAATATCTCCAATACCACATCCCATTTGTGATTGCTGTCGATCTCCCAGATACGTACATAGTTGTAATTACTTACGATCTCGCCTTTTTTGATGCGGGCTCGGCCATAGCTATAAGCTAAGTCATTACTGGTTGCGCGTCCAACGTTGATGGTTTCCGCTGTGATACTGATAGCCTCATTATCCAGGAACTTCATGATCTTATCCTGGCCTGATACGGGCTCAAAACCAGGGAAATAAAAACGAGCTTCGGGGCTTAAGAATTCTTTATAAGTAGCCAGTGCCGAAAGCGTCAGCGCATGGTTAAATACTTTATCCGTCCCAATAATTACGCTCCTGCCGTTAAATGGATCTTTGCTCGGAGCGGTGCGTTTAGCAGTATCCGGTTCTTTAAAATCGGTTAACTCCTTGGTTTCACTTTCAGGGTGTTGTATGCCGAGGTCGATCAGTAGTTTCATTTTACCCTCTACATCGGTACGCCAGATAGACACATAATCGCCATACACTTTATCATCCTCCGACTTTCCGTTTTGATAAACATAAGGGCCAGCGGTGAAAGCCAGATCGCCATTGGCTGAAATACGTGCAAATTTCGGTTCCCAGGTTAAGTTGCCGGGCTGCTTGTCGATGGAGTTATAAAAATCTGTTATTTTAATTACTTCCGGCTTAAATACAATGCCTTCAGGATCGGCTACTGATAAAAAGGCCTCCTTTATGCCTTTACGCTCAACCAATTTTTTGAAAGAATGCTCGGCATCTATCACCGTGCCTACCTGTGCAGGTTTTGGTTGTGCAAAAATTAATAAGGGGCTAATAAATAAAAAGGCAACTAAGATAAATCGTTTCATTGGTTAAAAAAGGTTTGGCAATTTACTAATAAAAGTCAAACTGCTATATGGGTGTATAACCCGATGTTTAGAGTATAAGTTTTTATTATCGAAATTATAAACGGTTTCGACGGGGTAAAATTACATTAGTTTAATATTTATAATCATTTTTTATAAACGTTACATTTTGCTCCATGTGGTACCTTCTTTGCCATCTTTTAGCTGGAAACCGATCTGCTGCAAGCCATCTCTTATTCTATCAGACGTAGCGTAATCCTTATTCATCTTGGCCCCATTGCGCAATGCCACAACCATGTCCAATACTTTCGGCAAATCATCATTTGCAGCCTGCTCGTTTTTTAACCCCAGAACATCAATGATAAAATCATTCATCAGCTTTTTTAATAGTTCCAGGTTCGTTGTATCGATCTTCAGTTTATTATCGTAAACAGAATTGACAATACGAGATGCCTCGAATAGTTCAGCTATTAAAACCGGGCTGTTAAAATCATCATTCATTGCATCATAGCAACGCTGTTGTAGTGGTTCGATTTCTATTTCGGTGCCCGCGGATGCATTCAGGCTATCGAGCAGCGTGAATGAGTTCATCAGACGTTTAAAGCCTTTTTCTGATGCTTCCATCGCTTCGTTACTAAAATCGAGCGTGCTGCGGTAATGCGCCTGCAGCATAAAAAATCGCACCGTCATCGGGCTGTAGCCTTTATTCAGCAGGTTGTGATTACCTTCAAAAAGTTCCTGCGGTAAAAAGCTGTTGCCTAACGATTTCGACATCTTTTGACCATTTACCGTCAGCATATTGGTGTGTACCCAATAATTGGCCGGCATTTTATCGCAGGCCGCTACGTTCTGAGCTATCTCATTAGTGTGATGGGTTGGCATCAGGTCAATACCCCCGCCGTGTATGTCAAATTGATGGCCCAGGTACTTTGCGCTCATAGCCGAGCATTCCAAATGCCAGGCGGGGAAACCCAAACTCCATGGAGAGGGCCATTTCATCAGGTGCTCCGGCTTAGCCTTGATCCATAAAGCGAAATCCAATGCCCCCCGCTTCTCATCCTGTCCGCCCAGGTCGCGGGTATTGTTGATCATATCCTCCAGGTTGCGTCTGTTCAATATGCTATAATTATGATCCTGACTATATTTTTCTACATCAAAATAGATAGAGCCATTTACTTCATAAGCGTATCCCTGCTCCAGGATCACTTTTACCAGTTCTATCTGTTCACTGATATGCCCGGTAGCTGTAGGTTCGATGCTTGGCGGTAGTACATTAAATACCCGCATGATATCATGAAAGCCTACAGTATACTTTTGCACGATCTCCATCGGCTCCAGCTGCGCCAGTTTAGCCTTTTTTGAGATCTTGTCCTCGCCCTGATCACCTGCATCTCCTTCCAAATGGCCCGCGTCGGTCACATTGCGTACATAACGGACTTTATAACCTAAATGAGTAAGGTACCTGAATACAAGATCAAATGACATAAAGGTGCGGCAGTTACCTAAATGCACATCGCTGTAAACTGTAGGGCCGCAAACATACATGCCCACATGAGGGGCGTTAAGGGCTTCGAATTTTTCTTTTTTACGGGTTAAAGTATTGTATATAAACAGGCTTTGATCCATGTGGGCAAACTTACGATTTTTTCGATTTGAAGGTAATATGTGCTGAGGTAAATCACCAAAGTACTATTGGTATAACAGGTTTTTACAGTTGGTTGACGAACTACTTCAATACCAGATCACTGCACACCGGGTAATGGTCGGACAGTTTCTTCTCGATAATCGCATAATTCAGCACATCCAATTGCTTGCTCGCCATAATGTAGTCGATCTGATAGTTGGGAAAACTACCATTGTAAGTTCGGCCCATTCCTGAACCCTTTTCCCGGAAGGCATTTTTCAAGCCTTTACTCATCTGGTTTACTGCAAATGAGGTGGGCGTATCATTAAAATCACCTGAAATGATATATGGATAAGCACAAGAATCTGCATGGCTTTTGATTTTGAACACCTGCTCGCTTCGTCTTTGAAAAGCGACCTTCAGTTTGTACCCCAAACGTTTGGCTGAGCTCCCCTCAGGTTTACCCTGTTGCGATATGTTATTCAAATACCGGTAATCATCCGGGTCAAAACGGATGGATTGCAGGTGAACACTGTACACCCGCAATATCTTATCTCCTTTTTTTACATCGATGTAAATGCATTGGTTCTCGCTACGTTTTTCAGTCAGTTGAATATAACCATGGGCGACTATGGGCAGCTTTGAAAACAATGCCATGCCGATAGCCTCGGTTTTGTTTTCAACCACGGCTTCAAAAAAATAATTATTGGATTTTAATATCTTCTGAATAGAGTCGAGCATGTTATACTGACCCTTGTTCCTGGTATAAAACTCCTGGAACCCTATTATATCCGGCTGTTGGTCGGCTATGATGGATAATATTTCGTGTTTGGTAGGTATATCATTTTTTGACCCGTAATGCTTAAAATTATGCACGTTGTAGGTCATCATCCGTATAGCTTCGGCTTTTTTTATGCCATATGCTGATGGAAAGCGCAGACCAATATTCTTTTTTAAAATACCCCACCCTAAAGCGATAGTAATTACCGGCAGAAGTATCCATTTACTTTTGCGCAATAACCAATATATGACAAGAATGACGTTTGCCAGCAATAAAAACGGATAGGCTAAACCGAAGAAAGCTACCGGCCAAAATTTTTCAGGATTAACTGTTGGTGCAAGGTAACTTATCAATAAGCCTGCACAACAGGCCACATTGACCCAAAGGAATAATTTGTCGATAAAATTTAGTCCTTTTTTAGACTTCATTGTCCTTGCTGGCCCTGGATAAGATTTCTTTTTCCTGTTTGCTCAGGCTTTCATAGCCGGAGTCAGTAATTTTATCTAATATACGGTCTATTTCGTCCTGACGGGGTTTCCCGCTGGCATTTCTGTCGGAGTTTCTGGATACCACCTTCATTTTTGACTTTTTCCTGAAGATTCCGGCAATGGCGCCTATCCAATCATGCCCTCGCTGCAACTGTTTTATATAAATAAAGCCGAACAAAGCGCCGCCCAAGTGAGCAAATTCGCCGCCTGCATTTGGGCCGGCAATGCTTAAGAAATCTATAACTACGTAAAATAAAGCTATCCATTTCAGTTTTATCGGGCCTAACAAGATCAGGTTCAGGCTATAATCAGGCAACAATGTAGCTGTGGCAACAATAATTGCCATTACACTGGCCGATGCGCCAACAACTGTACTTCCGGCGAGAGCGGAAGCAAAGAATGGGAAAACGTTATAGGCAGCTACGAAAAAAACAGCACCTGTCAGCCCTCCAAACAGGTACAAGCCGATAGTTCGTTTATTACCCAGGTATTCTTCGAATATCTGTCCAAACCAATACAACCAAAGCATATTGAACAGAATATGAAAAATGCCCGCATGCATAAACATATAGGTAAACGGCGTCCAGAAATGACTCGCTAACCTGGGCAGAAAAGAAGGCAGTAAAAGCAATTCGCCAGAGTAATAGTCTATAAAGTCACTCCGAAAAACCAGCCTGTCAATTACCCCGGCAATATTAACCAGCAAAAAAATAAGCACATTAATACCGATCAGCAGGTTTATCCTGCTGCCCGATCTGAGCATTTTATATTGAATTTGTTGCCAGGTATTCATATTTAGTTTATAACAATAAACGCACCAAAATTAAAAATGATTGTTAGGCCTGTTCAATCTCCAGAATTTTACAACAAGGAAACCGAATAGCGCGCCCCCAAGGTGTGCAAAGTGAGCCACATTATCGCCACTCCGTTGACCTATACCCGACCATATTTCGATTAATATATAACCGGGGACAATATATTTTGCTTTGATCGGAATAGGAAGGAACAAAATCATCATTTCCATATTCGGATAAAGCATCGCAAATGCCACCAGTAATCCAAAAATAGCTCCCGAAGCACCTACAATGGGCGTATTGTAAATACCATATAGTTGTTGTGCAGATTGTCCAAAGGCCATATAACTCGAATCCAGTTCCGGATGTGATATGATAAATCCTCCTGTAATACCGTGTATCTGGATGGCTTGAACAATCCATTGCAGAATGATTGCCCCAATACCGCATATAAAATACAGGTTCAGAAAACGCTTAGGGCCCACGCTGTATTCCAATATCGGCCCAAAGAAGAAGAGGGCAAGCATATTGAACAGTATATGCGCAATATTGCCATGCATGAACATGTAGGAAATGATCTGCCACAGCTTAAAGTTTGGCGAATGGAAATAGTATATCGCCAGCCACCTGTCCATATCGAAGACATTCCTCAACAGAAAGGAAGCGACAAAAAAGATAACGTTTATGATCAGCAGGTTTTTTACAACCAGAGTTAAATTCGAAAAGGGCGATTGCCTGTATGCACTCATAGGTAAATTTTATTCGTTTTATTTTTCAAACCTTTCGGCTAATTCATTCAGGGTAAATGTACTGATAACAGGCTTACCGTTCAATGCCAGGTTTGGCATCTGGCAGGCAAAAAGCTGATCGATCAGTAAGTTCATTTCTTCAAGCGATAACTTTGTACCCGCTTTAATTGCGCCATTGCGGGCCAATGACCGTGCAAGATTATCACGCTTATCTAACTTCAAAATAGCCAGGTTATTTTTAAAGCCTTCTAGCAAATGTTCCAGCAGAGCGTGTTCTGCTACGTTGCTCAGATCAGCAGGTATACCTTCTACCACAACTGTATTTTTACCAAACTCACGTATGTCAAAACCCAGACCGCGGATATCCGGCAAAAGTTCTTTCAATAACTCAAAATCACTACCGTTCAGCGTTACTGTTTGCGGGAACAGACTTTGCTGACTGCTGCCTGAATGATTATCCAGTTGTTGCAGAAAACGCTCATACAATATCCGTTCGTGTGCCGCCTGCTGACTAATCAGCATAAAGCCCGATTTGATCTGCGAGAGGATATACCTGTTATGTATCTGGAACAATTGCCGCTCGCTGGATTTACTTACTTCCTGCTCCTGCACAGGGATGGTTACCTCAGAATGCAATTCTTGCTGTACATCTGATTCCTTCCTCGCAATCTCATATAAAGTATCCCAGTTTTGCGGGATGGGCGTTCGGCGATGGTCACCCGTTTCGCGGGTATATGATGACGATGACGGGCGTTCACCTTTCGGTGCCTGCGGCTCATTGGCAAACGGATTAAAATCAGGGTTGAAGCTGATCGTCGGCTGAACGATCTGCTCCATGGGCTTTTCCGTTATCAAATGTCCAATGCTATTTTCCTGGTCGAAGTCCAGCGTTGGGGTAATATTATATTTTCCAAGTGATCGCTTCACTGCCGAACGAATAATGGCATAGATCGATTTCTCATCCTGGTATTTTATTTCTGTTTTGGTTGGGTGTACATTGATGTCAATTTTTGAAGGATCGATATCGATGAACAATACATACAGCGGATAGCTCTCGTCGGGCAGTAGCTCTTCAAAAGCTGTGAGCACCGCGTGGTTCAGATAAGCATCCTTTATAAAACGGTTGTTCACAAAAAAGAATTGTTCACCGCGTGTCCTCTTGGCGAACTCCGGCTTGCCTACAAAGCCATGTAATTTGATGATAGAGGTATCTTCCTCCACGGGCACCAAACGCTGGTTATAATTATTCCCTAAAAGGTGAATAATACGCTGCTTTAACGATACTGCAGGTAAATGAAATACCTCCTGCCCGTTATGATGCATCGAGAAAAATATATTCGGATTGGCAAGCACCACTCGTTGAAATTCGTCCACGATATGGCGCATCTCTACCGGGTCGCTCTTTAAAAAATTGCGGCGGGCCGGTGTATTGTAAAACAGGTTTTTTACAGATATGGATGTCCCTGCATTAGCTGAACAGGCCTGCTGACTCACCACATCCGAACCTTCTATCAGGATGCAAGTTCCCAGTTCATCCTCATGACGGCGTGTTTTTAATTCGACTTGAGATATCGCAGCTATAGAGGCCATCGCCTCACCACGAAAACCCATGGTGCGTATGGCGAAAAGGTCCTCCGCTTTGCGTATCTTGGAAGTGGCGTGACGCTCAAAGCACATCCGCGCATCGGTTAGGCTCATACCACAGCCATTATCGATCACCTGAATCAGTGATTTCCCGGCCTCTTTCAGTATCAGTTGTACTTTATCCGCCCCGGCATCTATCGCATTCTCGATCAGCTCCTTTACTGCCGACGCGGGCCTCTGCACTACCTCTCCTGCTGCAATCTGGTTGGCTACCGAATCTGGTAAAAGCTGAATTATATCTGGCATTTAATCAATTTCCCTTCTCCGCCCGCTAGTGAGCGGGTCATTTATGATGCTAAATTAAATATTTGACCGCATAACTTTACCTTTTGGCTATGGTATATATACTATATGGCTACAAGTCGCTCATTATTATACTTGTGTGACATTTTTGGTTGATTGGTCATTGGCCATTAGTCATTAGTAACAACCACCAATGACTAATGACCAGTGACTAATGACAAATGACTTTAAAAAACAACATAATATGCAGATAATTGTATATAGTAAAATCTTCGCTTCACCTATGAAAAAACTCTTGCCTTTGCTGGCGCTGTTTTTAATCGCGGCCTGCACCAAACAACAGGATTTCAATGCCGATCTGCTGGTAAAAAATGCAGTGGTTTATACTGTCGATGCTAAATTCTCTGTCGCGGATGCATTTGTGGTGAAAGGGGGAAAGATCATTGCAGTAGGCAAAGATGATTCACTGGAAAATATTTATAAAGCCCACCAGGTAATAGATGCCGGCGGCAAACCGGTTTATCCGGGTTTTATTGATGCTCATTCGCACTTTTATGAATACGGCCTGGGATTACAGGAGGTAAATCTTGATGCGACCAAAAGCTGGGACGAGATCGTCGACTCTGTGCTATCGGGCTCTAAACGTAACCCGGACGGCTGGGTAATTGGCAGGGGCTGGGATCAGAACAAATGGGCCATAAAGCAATTCCCGAATAAGGACAAACTAGATAAATTATTCCCGGTAAGGCCGGTTCTGCTTAGCAGGGTGGATGGGCACGCAGCTATAGCGAACCAGGCCGCTTTAAACCTTGCCGGCATAAAGCCAGGGCAAACCATTACCGGCGGACAGATCGAGACAGTAAAAGGAAAACTGACAGGCATTTTGGTAGATAATGCCGTAGGTATTGTTACCCGTAAAATACCTGCACCAACTGAACAGGAGATTGAAGATGCTTTTTTATTTGCTCAAAGAAATTGTTTTGCCGATGGACTGACAACCGTCTCCGACTGCGGTTTGCCTTATACCATGGTGAACACCATTGCCCAGTTACAGCACAAAGGTTCATTGAAGATGCGCATGTATGTGTTGCTATCGGACCGGCCAGAGAATTATGAATACCTATTCAAACGAGGCGTATTTAAAACACCCGGCCTGGATGTTCGCGGCTTTAAGGTTTATGCCGACGGCGCACTGGGTTCGCGGGGAGCTTGTTTATTGCAGCCTTATGATGATCAGAAAAACTGGAAGGGCTTTTTGCTAAGCGACCCGAAACATTTTCAGGAGGTAGCAGAGAAAATTGCAGCAAAAGGTTTCCAGATGTGTACACATTGCATTGGGGATTCGGCCAATCGCGTCATCCTGAAAATTTATGCAAGCGTTTTAAAAGGTAAAAACGATCATCGCTGGAGAATAGAACATGCGCAGGTAATAGCACCTGAAGACTTCCATTATTTTGGCGATTATAATGTTATTCCATCCGTGCAGCCAACTCATGCTACATCTGACATGCGCTGGGCAGGGGCACGTTTAGGTGCCAAACGATTAAAATCAGCTTATGCCTATAATCAATTGCTACAGCAAAATGGCTGGCTGCCGCTCGGTACGGATTTCCCGGTAGAGAATATCAGTCCGATTTACACGTTCTATGCAGCTGTGGTGCGGCAAGATCTGAAAGGCTACCCTGCCGGAGGATTTCAGACCGAAAATGCGATAGGCAGGGCTGATGCGATAAGAGGAATGACCATATGGGCCGCTAAGTCGCAATTTGAAGAAAAAGAAAAAGGCAGCATTGAACCTGGAAAATATGCCGACTTTGTAATATTGGACAACGATATCATGAAAGTTAAAGGATCTGAGCTGCCAAATATTAAAGTATTAAAAACCTACCTGAACGGAGAAAAAGTATATGAGAAAAAATAAATGGAGATTTTGCGTCCTGGCGCTTTCAGGATTTATATTAATTCATTCGGCCTGCGCACAAAATCCCCCTTTTACTGGTCAAGCCTACATCAACGAAGAAAAAGCAGCAGAAAAATCAACAGTCTTACTGAATAACGCGCAAAACCAGGTCCCGCTGAAGGAGCTGAGCCAGCTTACTATTGCCAGTATCCATTTCTCATACCCTCATGCCGCCGTATTTGACAGCCTTTTGAACAAATACAGTTCAATTCAATCATTCGACGGCATGGTCTATGTAGGTATGCCGGGCCAGGGCGTTTTAGATTTTGATACCAAGCTATACAATACGCTTATAGTTCAACTTACAGATGCCGATATGGCAAATCCGCAGGTTGTAAGTTTTATTGGCGAGAACCGGCGTTCAAAAAACCTCGTGATCGCTTATTTTGGTGATGGCAGCTCTTTAGCCAAACTGGAGAACATTAATTCGCCGATCATTTTTTCCAAAAGTTCATCGCCCATTTCGGCTATGTTCAGTGCACAGGCTATTTTTGGTGGCATAGCGGTTACTCAAAACCTGGATAAAACCTACTCACAGAAATATCGCTCAGGCACTGGCTTTACTACCACCAAAACCCGGTTGCAATATACCGTTCCGGAAGAAGTAGGTATCAACGCAAATAATCTGACCGAAATAGACAAGATCGCCTATGAAGCTATAGCTAACCAGGCAACCCCGGGCTGTGTGGTTTTGGTTGCTAAAGATGGGAAAGTGATATTTAATAAGGCCTATGGCTATCACACTTATGATAGAACCATACCGGATAAACTCACCGATATTTTTGATCTGGCTTCAGTAACTAAAATATCTGCCACCACTATCGAGACCATGCGGCTTACAGAAGAGGGCCGGCTGAACCTGGATTCGACAATGGGCACTTATATTCCAATGGCCAGGAAAACCAATAAGAATGACATTAAAGTACGCGAGCTGATGGAGCACCAGGCTGGTTTGATCCCTGATATACAGACTTATGAAAAACTCAAGCCAACTGATATCAGTATTGATTCGTCGGCTGCGTACCCTACCAAAGTTGCCTTACATTTTTACCTGCGCAAAGACTATTTCCGCGACGTAATGTGGGCCGATATGCTTAATTCCCCGTTGAAAACGCGTGGGCAATATGTATATAGCGATTTGAGTATGTGTATCATGAAGGAGATCGACGAAACGGTCACGGCAACGCCACTTAATGAATATGTACACGAAAACTTTTATGACCCGCTGGGCATGCAGTTTACCGGATTTTTGCCATACAAGCGATTCCCTACCAATCGTATAGTACCTACCGAAGATGACGAGGTATTTCGTCATAGTTTGCTGGATGGTTATGTGCATGATCCTACCGCAGCGTTATTGGGTGGAGTTTCGGGTAATGCGGGATTATTCGGAACAGCAAATGATTTAGCCATCTTATACCAGATGTTGCTAAACCGGGGCACTTATGGTGGCGATCAATATTTCAAACCTGAAACTGTTGATTTATACACTGCTAAACAATCGGACGTAAGTCGCCGTGGTATTGGTTTCGACCGCTGGGATCCTATTGCTGACCGGCATTATCCATCGAAACTTGCTTCTCCAAAAACTTTTGGACATACAGGCTATACCGGCATAGGAGTTTGGGTTGATCCCACCTACAACCTGGTTTATATCTTTTTATCCAACCGCGTAAACCCAAAAGTAAGTGATAAGCTTTCCAGCCTGAACATCCGTCCGCGGATTCAGGATGCAGTTTATCAGGCGATACAGAAAGGATTGTAATGGTTGATGGATCACGAATGCTTAATTTAGAATTACGATGTACGATTTTAGATTTAAAATCACCATTTCAGACTCTGACTTCTGACATCCGACTTCGGACATCTCCCAATGATTTTACACAGTTATAACACTATTACCATAAATAGCTGTTAAACTTGCATCAGTGAAACTATTGCACGTACACCTGCGAAGTGTTAAGGCTGGCAACGTGCGATAGTTTCATTACTACTTAGCAAGAGAGAGAAACCAAATCAATGAAGATCGGAATAGTATGCTACCCAACTTTTGGCGGTAGCGGGGTTGTTGCAACCGAACTGGGCAAGGCCCTTGCAGATAACGGTCACCAGGTACACTTTGTCACCTACAACCAACCTGCTCGACTCGATTTCTTTTCAGAGAACCTCTTTTATCACGAGGTTGCTGTATCCAAATATCCACTTTTTGAGTATCCACCCTACGAACTGGCTTTAGCAAGCCGCCTGGTAGATGTGGTGCGCTTCGAAAAACTGGACATTTTACACGTGCATTATGCCATCCCGCATGCTTCGGCTGCGTTCATGGCCAAACAAATATTGATGACCTACGGTATTTATATCCCGGTGGTAACCACACTGCACGGAACCGATATTACTCTTGTCGGTAAGGACAGAACCTATCAGCCTGTAGTTACCTTCTCTATCAATAAATCTGACGGGGTTACTGCTGTGTCAGAGAATCTACGTAAAGACACCTTCGATTTTTTCGAGATCGAGAACGAGATCAGGGTGATACCCAATTTTATCGACATGCAGCGCTTCAGTCTTAAAGCAAAAGATCATTTTAAGAAAGCAATAGCGCCTGCAGGTGAAAAAATATTGATCCACACATCTAACTTCCGTAAGGTGAAGCGCACAACGGATGTGATCAAAATATTCGCCAAAGTGGTTGAGCGTATCCCATCAAAACTATTAATGGTCGGCGACGGTGAAGAGCGTTCAGAGTGTGAGCAATTAGCAAGGGATCTCGGTGTGAGCGACAATGTTCGCTTTTTAGGCAAACAGGATGCAATTGAAGAAATTCTTTCAGTATCTGATTTGTTCCTGATGCCATCAAAATCTGAAAGCTTTGGTTTAGCGGCGCTTGAGGCTATGGCCTGCAAGGTACCGGTAGTAAGCTCTAACGCAGGCGGTTTGCCTGAACTGAATACGGACGGTGTAACCGGCTTCCTGAGAGAAATAGGCGATATTGACGGTATGGCTGAAAGTTCAATCTATATTTTAGAAGACGAAGATCGCCTGAAAACTTTTAAAGAAAACTCGCTGGCACGTGCCAAAGAATTCGATCTGTCGATCATATTACCTGTATATGAAAGCTATTACGCTGAGGTAATAGAGAAAAGCAAAGCACAAATTCTTTAAAGTAAAAGGTGAAAGGATAAAGGTGAAAGGTTATTGGCGTTCTTTTTTGATGCCTTTTGCCTTTCACCTTTCTGCTTTCATCTCAAAGAAAACGTTTCACCCTTTTCGCTTTAACCTCATTCGGCTGGTGTAAACTTCAGGCAAACCGGATTGCCAATATTTTCCAGGCGGTTGCGTGTAAGACTTAATACCCCTGTGTCCTGGTTTATCTTGAAGACTATAATACTGTCACTATCCTGATTAGCGACCAGCAGGTATTTACCTGTGGGATCAATAGCAAAATCACGGGGATTTTTACCGTAGCTCAGCTGACGCTGAACAAAGGTAAGTTCACCAGTTTCTTTATTAATAGCATAAACCATTAAAGCGCTTGCGTCTAAGCGGTCCGAAGCATACAGAAAACGGCCATCAGGTGAAATGTGGATAGCAGCGGCAGCATTCGTACCTTTAAAGTCGGCAGGAATCATGCCAACAGATTGTACTTCTTTAGGATCGCCGCCATTGAATTTATATACATTGATCGCGCTGCCCATTTCCTGCAGCAGGTACAAATATTTTTTATCTGGTGAAAACGCCATATGCCGAGGCCCTTTGCCTGGCTTTACGCTGATTGATGCTGGATTTGCCGGTGTTAGTGGTTTAGCTTCTGATGAATGATAGCGATAGATGTTTAGTTTGTCTGTGCCTAAATCGGTAAACAACATGTACTTCTCGTTTGGCGAGAAATAAGCCATATGCACATGCGGGCCTTCCTGGCGGCTGGCATTTGGTCCTTTACCTTCGTCCTGTATATTCTGCGAAACAGGTTGCAGTGAACCGTCTTTATTTATTGGCAGTACCGTTAAGTTTCCGCTTGTATAATTGGCTACAAAAGCATTTTTGCGGTCTTCATCTACTGAGATATAGCATGGATCAGCCCCTTCAGATGATTGTTTATTTAAAAGCGTAAGTTTTCCCAGGTTCGGTTCAAATGTAAATGAACTTACGCCACCGTCTTTACCGTCTTCATTTACCGCATAAACAAAATGATTATCTTTTGAAGTGCACAGATAACTTGGATTGCTTACCCCTTCTATCTGGTTCAAATAGGCCAGCCTGCCCGATTCAACGTAAAAGCGGTAAACCATTATGCCTTTGCTTTTGCCTTTGGTATAAGTGCCTATTAATACGTCATAAGTAGATGGCGTCTTGTCTTTCTTTTGCGCGTAGATAAGCACCGGAAACGACAAGGCGAGAATTAAAAGAAGTTTTTTCATTTTTAGGATGGTTATTTTGTAAAGCTAAAAGCTTAAGGCGAAAAGTCCAAAGCTTTATATATAAACTGACTGGAAATAAAAAAGTCCGGAGCTTTTACTCCGGACTTTCTGCTTTCTGCTTATATCAAGTGTTTTAATTGTATTATTTCCTTTTCATCAAGGTAACGCCAGCGGCCGCGTGGGAGGTCTTTTTTCGTAAGATTAGCATATACTGCCCTATCCAACTTTACTACTTCGTAACCTAAATGCTCAAAAATACGGCGTACAATACGGTTTTTACCGCTGTGTATTTGAATACCTATTTCGCGCTTAGAGCCACCTTGAACATAAGAGATAGCATCCGGCTTAATTAAGCCGTCTTCCAGTTCCAGGCCAAAAGAAATTTTGTTCAGATCGCCCTGGGTAAGGCTTTTGCTCAATTCGGCGTGATACAGTTTTACAATATTATTCTTAGGGTGAGATAGCTTATCGGCCAGGTCACCATCATTGGTCATTAACAGCAAACCGGTGGTATTGCGGTCAAGGCGACCAACTGGATAAATACGTTCCCTGCTTGCTTTTTCAACCAGTTGCATTACAGTGCGGCGCTCCTGCGGATCGTCAGTAGTAGTAATATAATCTTTGGGCTTGTTCAAAAGCACGTACACCATTTTCTCGCGTTTTAGCAACTCGCCATTATAACGTACTGCGTCTTTATTCGGGTCGATCTTATAGCCTAATTCTGATACTACCTCACCGTTTACAGATATAACGCCTGCGCTGATCAGCTCATCAGCCTTACGGCGTGAACATATACCTGCGTTAGATATATAACGATTCAAACGGATCAAACCAGATTCTTCAGCAGATTTCTTTCTTGCACGTAATGGTTTATCCTCCGCACTGCGTTCTGTCTTAAATGTAGGTTTGTTGTAAGATGAATTAGCTGATTTTCGGAATGGCGTATATCCTGTATTTTCTGATGAACGGCCGCTGGATTTTCTATCCGAAGACCTTTCCCCGCTTTTAAAACCTGGCTTACCAAAAGATTTTCTTTCAGCAGACTCTCCGCCAAAGCTTCTTTTTGGTCGGTCTTCTGATGCTGGCCTGCCTGAATAAGGTGTTTTTCCTCTCGAAGAATAGCTTTTCTTTTCTCCTGTCTGCTCATCACCAAAGCTTCTTTTTGGTCTGCCTTCTGATGTTGGCTTATCTGAGTAAGGAGTTTTCCCCCTTGAAGAAGAGCTTTTCCTTTCGCCTGCCCGCTCGTCACCAAAACTTCTCTTTGGTCTGCCTTCTGAACTTCCGCGTGAGAATGAACTATTACCTGAAGAGCGGCGTACCGGAGCGTCACCGGATTCCGGCCTGCCCGAGTAAGGTTTTCTTTTTGCCGATGAAAAACCTTTTTGCTGATCACGTGTTCCATCTCCATGGTTATTTCTACCAGGCCTGGCACTTGTTTTGTCAAAACCGGAATTTGATGATTTGTTGGGGCGGGAAGACCCCGTTTTGGAAGGCTTATCGTCACTTGTTCTACGCCTGCCTGGTGATCCGCTGGATTTGTCGTCACGACTGTTCCCTGGTCTTTTAAATACCATAATTTTTTGCTTTACGCTAGCTCTATAAGAGGGTCAAAAGTACGTTTTTTTGCCTGATTTTGCAATTTTTTTACACAGTTCAAAAAGTAGGTTTAAATCGCTTAATGACACTTTTCAGGGGTTATTTACAAGTATTCCACACATGTGTGGAAATACAAGTATTTGATAATCTGGCCAATTGGCCTTACTTTTGCATAACATTCATATTGAATATATTATTTATTAACCAAAATAGAAATGATTAAAAAAGGCTTAATTACGTGCTCCGTAATATGGGTTACTGTTGTCATTTCCGTGCTATCTGTTTACGGTAAAACCGACACCAAAAAGGTGAATAAAGACACCAAAAAGGTGGTTAAACATTACACTGAATACAAGTTTATTTACCCTAAAAACTATCGCAGCAGCGATTTTAGTTTTGCTGAAGAATATGTTCCCGTTAACGATATACGCGTTACCCGGAAGATGAAGCATTCATTAATCAAAACCAGTTACACAACTGTACAATCTTATGTTTTACAGGAAGAAGCGGCAAAGATATTCCCTGTCATTGTCCCTATCCTGCAATCATATGGCATTCCCGAAGATTTTAAATACCTCCCGTTAGTTGAAGCTGGTCTTAAATCAGGTGTTTCTAAAGCAGGCGCAGCAGGTTGGTGGCAGTTTATGCCCGGCACAGCCCGCACTTACGGCCTGAAAGTCAATGACGGAAAGGACGAAAGATACAGTGTGCGAAAATCGACCATTGCAGCCTGCAAATACATTAAGGAGTTGTATGCTGAGTTTCATAGCTGGACCCTGGCAGCCGCAGCCTATAATGTAGGCGAGATAAAAATGGAAAAGGCTCTCAGGGAGCAAAGGGCAGCAAGAGCCAACTATTTCCGGATGCATTTTAACCCTGAAACAGGTTCTTATATGTACCGGATCATCGCCATGAAACAGGTGATAGAACAACCCGAACTATACGGTTATAAGATCAATAAACAATCACTGATCGCCAATCTGGAACCTTCAGATTTAATGGCATTTGATAACTAAATCGTAATCATTTACGGAGCACTATAAAGGCCGGTTTTGCTTAGAGCAGACCGGCTTTTTTTATGTACCTTTGCACCAACAAAAAATGACCCGCTAACATACCAGTGTCATTATTGAATTTTACTCCTTATTATATCACAAATACTAATTAATTTAGTAAAATCATTAACTTAGCAGACCACCTTTTTGGTCAATTAATTTACATATGATTACAAAACCTGTCGATCTGGGCGAGCAAAGCGAAGTGGAGGTGTACGGCGCCCGGGTACATAATTTAAAGAATATTGATGTGTCTTTTCCGCGCAATAAGCTGGTAGTAGTGACCGGGCTGAGTGGCAGTGGCAAGTCATCATTGGCATTTGACACCATTTATGCTGAGGGGCAGCGCCGTTATATGGAAACATTTTCGGCTTACTCACGCCAGTTTATGGGCGGCATGGAGCGTCCGGATGTCGACAAGGTATCGGGATTGAGCCCTGTGATCGCCATTGAGCAAAAAACGACCAGCAAAAACCCACGATCAACCGTCGGTACCATTACTGAGATTTACGACTTTATGCGCCTGCTGTTTGCGCGTGCAGGTGAGGCTTATTCTTATGTGACAGGCGAGAAGATGGAGCGAATGTCGGAAGATCAGATATTGAAAACGATCACTGAGAAATTCGACGGGCAGCCTGTAAATATCCTGGCTCCTGTTGTAAAAGGCCGTAAAGGGCATTACCGCGAATTATTTGAGCAGATACGCAAACAAGGATACCTTAAAGTTTGGATCGACGGCGCTATTGCCGATGTAGAACCCAAAATGCAGGTTGACCGCTATAAAATTCACGATATCGATATTGTGGTGGATCGCCTGGTGATCAGCGATAAAGATCACAAACGCCTGCATACCTCTGTACAATCAGCTTTAAAGATCGCCAAAGGCATCATCCGTATAGCTGATAAGGATAATAACGTATTTTATTACAGCAAATACCTGATGGACCCCGTTTCGGGGATATCTTATGACGAGCCGCAGCCAAATACTTTCTCGTTCAACTCGCCTTATGGGGCATGCGAAAAATGTGACGGTTTGGGTTATATTTTTGAGGTAGATGAGAAATCAGTTATCCCGAATCCAAAGCTGAGCATCATGAATGGTGGCCTGGCCCCATTGGGCGAATATCGCGAAACATGGATATTCCAGGTATTGAAAGCGTTGGCCAAGAAATATGAGTTCAACCTGTCTACTCCAATAGAAAAGCTTCCGAAAGAAACACTGGATATAATACTGAACGGCTCGCCCGAAATGATCACCGTGGCTGTAGAGTATAACAAGTGGAATGTACAGAACTATCAGATCAGCTTTGATGGTATTGTGCGCATGCTGGAAGAACAGCAAGAACGCCGCGGCGAGGATGACCTGGATGATATGGAGAATTACCGCGTACTAAAGACCTGCCCCGTTTGTGAAGGTGCACGACTGAAAAAAGAATCGCTGCATTTTAAGATCGATCACAAGAATATTTTCGAGTTGGCCTGCATGGACATTCGTAGCCTTGACGAATGGTTTACTAACCTGGAGGAAAGGCTGAACGAACGTCAGAATACAATCGCCAAAGAGATATTGAAAGAGATTCGCGCGCGAATTGTTTTCTTGCTGGATGTAGGCTTAAGCTATTTGACGCTTGACCGTACAGCCAGAACACTATCTGGCGGTGAGGCGCAGCGTATCCGTCTGGCAACGCAAATCGGCTCGCAACTAATGAACGTGATGTACATTTTGGACGAGCCGAGCATCGGTCTGCACCAAAGGGATAATGAACGGTTGATCAATGCACTGAAAAATCTGCGCGATTTGGGTAATACGGTTTTAGTTGTTGAACATGATAAAGAAATGATCCTGGAAGCTGACCATGTGATCGATATGGGACCTGCTGCCGGTGTACATGGCGGCGAGATCGTAGCGCAGGGCACTCCTCAACAGCTGATGGCTGAGCATACCCTAACCACCTCCTATCTGAATGGCGAAAGGCAGATCGAGATACCGAAAAAGAGGCGGACAGGAAATGGTAAGATATTGTCGCTCAAAAAGGCTACCGGGCATAATTTAAAAAAGGTATCGGTTGAGTTTCCGTTAGGAAAGTTGATCGGCATTACCGGTGTATCAGGCAGTGGTAAATCCAGCTTGATCACGGAAACCTTATACCCCATCCTGAATCATCATTTTTTCAGGGCGAAGAAACAACCTTTGCTTTATGAAGCTATTGAAGGCTTGGAAAATATTGATAAGGTGATCGAGATCGACCAGACGCCGATCGGCCGTACGCCGCGCTCCAACCCGGCTACCTATACCGGTGTATTCTCTGATATCCGTAACCTGTATGTGCAATTACCTGAATCGAAGATCAGGGGTTATAAACCAGGGCGCTTTTCGTTCAATGTAAAAGGCGGTCGTTGTGAAACCTGCCAGGGTGCAGGTATGAAAGTGATCGAGATGAATTTCTTACCAGATGTGCAGGTACCTTGTGAAGAATGCGGAGGCAGAAGATACAATCGCGAAACACTGGAAGTCCGCTACCGTGGAAAATCCATCAGCGACGTACTCGACATGAGCATCGAGACAGCCTGCGAGTTTTTTGAGCATATTCCATCCATCTACCGCAAAATAAAAACATTATTTGATGTAGGGCTGGGATATATCACACTTGGACAGGCATCAACTACTCTATCCGGCGGTGAGGCTCAGCGTGTAAAACTGGCTACCGAGCTTTCCAAAAAAGATACAGGGAATACCTTTTATATTCTGGATGAGCCAACCACTGGTCTGCATTTCGAAGATATTAATGTACTGCTTGGGGTATTGAATCAGCTGGTAGACAAAGGTAATACCGTACTCGTGATTGAGCATAACCTGGACGTTATTAAAGTTGTGGATCATGTGATCGACTTAGGCCCTGAGGGTGGCTTGGGCGGGGGTAAAATACTATTCAGCGGGACACCTGAAGGATTGTGCAAAGTGAAAGAAAGCTTTACGGGGCAGTTTTTGAAGAAGGAAATGGGAATAAAGTAATAGTATTCGTAAACAAAAAGCATAAACGCTACCTTTAGTTATTATGCTTCCTTTGCTTGTTTCCCCACAGATCCGCGAGGCGGATGCCTATACTATTGAGCACGAACCGATCGCTTCTATCGACCTGATGGAGCGTGCGTCCAAAGCTTTTGTGGGTTGGTTTGTCAATCATTTTCCCGATAAGTTTCAAAGTATCTCTGTGTATTGCGGAATAGGCAATAACGGTGGCGACGGGCTGGCCATTGCCCGCATGCTAAAGGATCATAGCTATCAGAAGATAGATGTTAAAATAGCCTTGTTCTCTTCCAAATCGTCTGATGATTTTAATACCAATTTACATCGACTGACCTCCTCGGGTATCAATATTTCCGAAATCAAACCAGGTGAGGATCTACCCGAAGAAAACAGCAACATTATTATTGATGCACTATTAGGAACAGGCCTTAATAAACCTCTTGAGGGAGATTATAAGCGATTGGTGAATTATCTCAACAATCTTCATAAAACGGTTGTCGCGGTAGATGTACCCACTGGATTTTTAAGCGAAGGGGTTACAGACCCCGAAGCGTCAGTATTAAAAGCCGACCTGGTCATCACCTTTCAGCAACCTAAGATCAACTTCCTGCTACCCGAATCAGTGCCATACATCCATTGTTGGGAGGCTGTAAACATTCGCCTCAACGAACAATTTATACAGTCACTCGATTCACCATACCAGCTGGTAGAGGAGAAAGATATACGTACAAGATTAAAACCACGGCACAGGTTCAGCCATAAAGGCACTTACGGGCATTCACTGATCATCGCAGGCGCGGATGAGACCATGGGCGCCGCTTTGTTATCTGCATCGGCATGCGCGTATGCGGGTTCCGGCTTAACAACAGCTTGTATCCCACGAAGCGGACTGGTTGCACTAAACAGCTATCATCCCGAAATTATGGCCATCGTCAGGAACAAGGATGAAGAACCTGAAATTGAATGGGAGAAGTTTAGTACGGTAGCTATAGGTCCTGGAATAGGCAAGGATAAGGATACTTTAGCTTTATTAGTTACACTACTTCAAACATACCAGAAACCTGTTTTGATGGATGCAGATGCACTTAACCTGCTTTCCGTACATTTTGGTTTATGGCGATATATTCCAAAAGGGAGCATTATAACACCACACATGAAAGAGTTTGACCGCCTGTTTGGTGAGCATACCAGTTGGTGGCAGCGCCTGCAAACCGGTATCGATATGGCACAGGAACATGGTATTTATATCGTTCTAAAAAATGACTATACGATAACCATCACTCCTGATGGAAAGCTTTTCTTTAACTCAACCGGTAATGCAGCTATGGCCAGCGGAGGCATGGGCGATGTATTGACCGGCGTCATCGCCGCTCTACTTTCACAAAAATACTCCCCCGAAGATGCTTGTATCATCGGCAACTATATTCACGGGAAAGCGGGCGATGAACTTGCCCTGCCCAACCGTATGAGTGTGGTGCTGCCAGGCCGCTTAATCACCCAATTACCTATTACCCTCGCAAAACTAATGGCATAAAAAAAGCGACCGTAGTATTTTCCGCCCGCTTTTTTAATTAATATATTAACTGATCTTATAAAGAACGAATACTCTTATTGTGGTTTTATCTAAAAGACAAACCTAATACGCGTTTTGTTACAACATCGTATAGAGAATTTTCGCTTTTTAACATTAATTAACATTTACATGGCATTATACATACCAGTTCGTTGGAATAACACAGCCTTGTTATGAAAAGACGATCAGAATTTACCAATCACCATCATTTGATCCTTGGTTGGCGTCGGGCTACCACCACGGCGTTCAAGGGTGACCGCAAATGCGTCGGCTGAAGCAATAGATTTCATTTCCTTCATACCTTTAGATGTAGTATCGGCATCAAATACACCCAGGTCGACGGGTTTATCGCCTACTAACGCCCATAGCTGGTATTGGTGATCTTTATCATTAGCAGGCATATTGGCATTCGTCATGTCTATCATCACCTTTTTCTTAACCGGGCTCCAGGCGACCATTAGCTTAGATGAAGGCGATTTTTGCGTCCCCTGTAACTTGAGCATTTTGAAAGAAGGATCATGGAACACTCCAAGCTCTTTATCCATTAGACTAGTCTGGCTGGCAAAACGTTGATTTTGTGACTGCAGGGATGCAACCAGGTTGTTTGACTCCTGCAATCTATTATAAACGCTTATTAAAGCAACTATACTGATGATCAGCAAAGCGAAACAGGCTGCAAAAGCATATTTAAAGAACATATTTGAACGCGCACGTGAAATAGGGATAATATCACCATCTTCTTCCTCAGCGGCCGTTCTCGCCGGTCCAAAAGTACGATCGTCTCCCAAATTGACAACCAGGCTGTTTAATACACGGCTTCGTAGGTGTTCTGTTGGTTCAACAGCATTTTCTTCGGCATATAATTCCAGTGAACGCCCTATCTCGTCCAGTTCAGCTTTGATGGCCGGGTGCTTTTGAGCCATGGCTTCCACCTGAGCCCGCTCTTCCGGCGTCACATCACCCAAAACATAGAGTTCGAGTATTCCTGATTCGATATATGCCTTAATATCTTCCAATTTCTAATTAAAATATTTCCTCAATTGTGTTATAGCCGCTCTTAACCTTGTTTTAATGGTACCCAAAGGCACGCCAAGTTCATCGGCTGCCTCCACATGTGTATAACCCTTAAAATAAACGAGGTCAAGTATGGATTTTTGTTCTGGCTTTAACTGTTCCACTAAATCCCTAACGCCAAGGAGCTCTGGCTTGTAAACCGTATTTCGCTGTTCGTCAATAAAAGTTACGTTATTTTCAAGCTCCTGGTTTTTAGTCTGATTCTTAAAATCCTTAGAGCGTATTTTATCGATTGCCAGATTACGGGCTATATTCACCATCCACGTAAACAGGCGACCTTTTTCGGTACTATAGCTCGGGAATGAATTCCAAACCTTTATAAAAGTATCCTGTAAAATATCCTCAGCAAGAGCCTCGTCGTTAACAATCCGCACAATAACACCGAAAAGCGATGCAGAATACATATCATACAAAGCTTCAACAGCAATCTTTTCCCGCCGCTGTAAAGCAAGTACAAGTTCTTCTTCAGAAAGGGATATTTTTCGCTTCTTGCTCAAGGCTGAGTGAAGATAGAAAGTAATATTTAGATTTCAAACAAGTGCTTTTCAGCATGATATGACGAGCGTACCAGCGGCCCGCTTTCTACGTATTTAAAGCCCATCTCCAGGCCAATTTCCTTGTAACGGGCGAATTGATCGGGGTGAATCCAGTCAATCACGGGGTGGTGACTGCGCGTTGGCTGCAGATATTGACCAAGGGTAAGGATGTGCACGCCCGCATCAAACAGATCCTGCATAGCTTCGATCACATCATCTTCTGTTTCGCCTAACCCAAGCATAATACCCGATTTAGTGCGTAAGCCCGCTTTTGAAATATGTCTTAAACACTCCAGGCTGCGGTCATATTTAGCCTGTATGCGTACTTCCTTTGTTAAGCGGCGAACGGTTTCAAGGTTATGAGATACTACTTCAGGACGCACAGCAATTACTCGCTCCAGGTTTTCCCAGATTCCTTTAAAGTCGGGCAATAAAGTTTCCAATGTAGTTTCAGGGCTTTCTCTACGAATAGCGTTGATTGTTTCGGCCCAAATGATAGAGCCCCCATCTTTCAGATCATCGCGGTCAACTGAAGTGATCACGCAATGTTTTACCTGCATCAATTTTACAGAGTTGGCTACACGGTTAGGTTCATCCAAATCAACTGCTAACGGTCTGCCAGTAGCTACTGCACAAAAAGAACACGAACGGGTACAGATATTCCCCAATATCATGAAAGTTGCCGTGCCTGCCCCCCAGCATTCGCCCATATTCGGGCAATTTCCGCTTTCGCAAATGGTATGTAGTTTATGGGTATCCACCAAATTACGTACATGCGCATACTCTTTTCCCACAGGAAGCTTCACTCTCAGCCAATCAGGCTTGCGTTGCGTTTGGTTAGCAGGGACTACCGGCAATTCGATCATAAAACAAAGGTAAATAAAAACAACCTAACACCCTAAACGGGCATTTGGAATATTACAGTGGTTTGATGGTGATCGATCAATCAGTTGAGCTCACCGAGTGCCTCTTCAATAGAAATGGCACTGTGAGACTGGTCAAGGATGCACTCGCCGTCTTTTATGAGCAATAACTGGGGTGATTCGTGGTGCACATGGAAATCGTGTGCTATCTGGTTGGATATATCGCGGTGTTTAATCAGGTCAAGAAAGTAAACCGGAAGGTTATCGGGTACTTCGGCGGCATCCATCTCGATGCGGCGCTTTGCCATTAGACTGATAGAACAGCGTGTGCTGTGCTTATATATAATACAATAACCCTGGTGGTGTTTAATCCCGTTCAGCTGATCTGCTGACTCCAACGATATCCAATTCATAAAAACTTAAAATATACTAACCGACAAAAGTACGGTTCGTAGCCCAATTAGTTTTAACCAGGGAGAAAAATGACTTTTTTATGTTATCGGCTGCGTTTAGGATATGATGAATAAGCCGGGCATAATTTGTTTGAGCATGACGCGATGCTACCTGCAAGTACTACGATGATGATAAAGTAAATTAATTTTTTCATGGTCTTTTATATTTCTGTTAAACGATATTTACGAATTTAAAGTTTCAGCCAAATTAGCCATTTTAATTGCAGTTATCGCAGCTTCGTCACCTTTGTTTCCGTGCTTGCCGCCTGCTCTGTCGATGGCCTGTTGCTGGTTATTAGTGGTCAATACACCAAAAATAACCGGCTTTGAATATTTTATAGCTACGTTACTTATCCCGTTAGCTACGGCATTGCAAATAAAATCGAAATGCCTTGTTTCTCCTTGTATCACACATCCCAGGCATATCACTGCATCTACATGCTTATTCTTTAACAAGATATCTGCACCTGATGTCAGTTCAAAACTACCCGGAACTGAGTAACTGAAGATATTATCCGGTAATGCGCCATTATTGATCAGGCTTTGATAGGCCCCTTCGTATAACGCATTGGTTATCTCCACATTCCATTCGGCAACAACTATACCAAAGCGATAATTAATAGCTGATGGTATTTCTGTAGAAGAAAAATCGGATAAATTTTTTAGCTGAGTAGCCATTTTTTTAACGTTTAAGCAGATTTTTGAGTATAAATAAAAAATCCTAAAGGTTTATATCGTATAAATATACAGGCCTTTAGGATTCAGTTAAATTGTGGAATATAATTCCCGAATTACATCTTTGCTTCCACACGGGCAATGTAGGCGTCCATGCTTTGTGCTTCGGTGCTTTCGGGATAATCTGATTTTATTTTCTTATAGGTTTCGCCGGCAGACTTGTAATCTTTCTGTTCTTCATATACCAATCCTAATTTCTTTAAATAGAACGGAGACAAAAATTTATTACCTGCTTTATCAGCAGCTTTCTTAAAGAATGTAGATGCTTTATCGTAATCCTTCAGTTCAACATATGCATCACCTGTTCCGCCTAAAGCTTCTGCAGCAGCCATTATATCGCCGCCGCGATAATTGGTCAGGGCATCAATGGCTTTTTTGTATTCGCCCTTATTCAAGTAAGCTATCCCTGCATAAAAATAAGCCAGGTTAGCTGCTTTTGTATTGCTGTAATCGCTGATGATCTTTTCAAAACCCGGATAACCGGCATCACCTTTTAAAGCTTTGTCCCAATCTTTTTTGGCCCATGCATCCTGAGCAACATACATCTGGCTGGCAGCTTTTTCCTCACGTGGTGCGAGGTACATTTTCTGGTATGCAAAATAAATAATCACCATTGCAACAATGGCTCCTGCAATAAATATTAAGCTTTTTTGGTTCTCGCGTACAAATTTACCGGTCTGTCCAAAATCGTTATCTTTCGCAATGACGGTATTATTCGCCTGGGTTTTTGACATTTCTATTCTAAAATTAAGTTTGCAAAAATACAGTTTTCAACTTTGTTAGCAATAGGTTGGCGGAAATATTTAATTAGTTGATTAAGTTGATTAAGAGAGTGGTTGATCAGGTTTAAAAGCTCGCTGCTAACATCTGGTCTAAACTTAATCTATCCTAATCAACTTATTCAACTTAATCCAACGCAATACAACCACTCAACCAAAAACACTACCTTTGACAACCCTTATGTATCTTCAGCAATTATCCGTTATCAATTTTAAGAATTACAGCGAGGCTGAGCTGAATTTCAGCGAGGGCGTAAATGCGTTTACGGGTAATAACGGCGCGGGTAAAACCAATTTGCTGGATGCGATACACTATCTGTCACTATGCAAAAGCTATTTTAATCCGATAGATAGTCAGCAGATAAAAACTGGCACCGACCTATTTGTGATCAACGGTGTATTTAACAAAGATGGGCACAAAGAAACCATAGCATGTGGATTAAAGCGCAATCAGAAAAAACAATTCAAGCGAAATAAAAAAGACTACCAACGCCTGGCTGATCATATCGGTTTATTCCCGCTGGTAATGATCTCGCCCTATGACATCAGCATTATTATAGAAGGCAGCGAGGAACGCCGTAAGTTTATTGATAACGTTATTTCGCAGACAGATAATAAATACCTTGATGAGTTGATCACTTATAACAAGGTATTAACTAACCGGAACGCTTTGCTGAAAAGGATTTCGGAGACGGGCAGATATGATCCTGAATTACTGAATGTTTTTGACGAGCAACTGATTGCTTCGGGCAACCTGATTTTTGAAAAGCGTAAAGCTTTTATGGAGGCTATAACGCCTGTTTTTAATAAGCACTATCAATTTTTAAGCAGTGATGCCGAGCAGGTTGAATTGATATATGAGTCGCAATTATTGCAGGGCGATTTTGCCGATCTGCTTAAAAAAAGCACAGAGAAGGATCGTATATTAGAGCGAACGACAACTGGCATACATAAGGATGAATTGCAATTTGCTATTCACGGCATGCCGATGAAAAAGTTTGGTTCACAGGGGCAACAAAAGTCATTTTTGATTGCATTAAAGCTTGCACAGTATACTTATCTTTATCAGCAAAAGGGATTTAAGCCATTACTTTTGCTGGATGATATATTTGATAAACTGGATGATAACCGGGTAACCAAACTGATGCAGATGGTATCAAACCACGACTTCGGCCAGGTATTTATTACTGATACCAGCACATCCAAAGTGGAAGGTATATTTGATAAAATTAACGTCGGCTTAAAAATATTTAAAGTAGCAGGAGGTGAAATTGATGGGCAGAACTAACGACAAGAGCCTGAAAGAAGCCATTGAGCAAATGCTGCAGGTATACAAGATCAAACGGAAGTACGACGAAACCGGCATCAAAGCCTCGTGGCCAGAATTAGTGGGTAAGTCAGTAGCAAACCGTACCAAAGAGATCTATATTCACGATAAGAAATTGTTTCTGCGCATAGAATCGTCGGTCATCAAAAATGAACTGATATTAATGCGTTCGCAAATAATAGAGAAGATCAATAACGAAGCCAAAAGTGTACTGATAGAAGATATTATCTTCCTCTAGACCATCTTGATTTGGCCATCGCCTTTTTCCTGAAATCGTCACTGATAATAGAATAACCCAATATCATAACTCCCGGAGTAATGAATACAAGCTGTACTTCGGGCGGGTGATGCAGGAAAAAAAGTGAGTTAACAACAATTATTGCTGTTATCACCAGTGAGTACACTAAACACTTAATTAGTAATTTCATGGCGTTTATTTTTGCTGCTATCGTGCCAATAATCGTGCCATTTAACAAAACACAATTATAACTACAACATTTACAGCACGGTAAAACTATTACTTTAAGTGCAAAAAAGCAAGTGAAAAAGGGAATTATATCCCGGATATGGTTACCGATACACACATCCGTAGCAACTCACCCCGACATCGTTACACTCGTCGACCCTCTCTTTGCTGCGCAAAAAGAGGGTAAAGAAAAAAATAAAAAACCCTATCTATCCGCTAGCTAGCGGATAGATAGGGTGGTCGAGCGTAGCAAAGACCGGGTGAGTCAACTCTGCGACTTACGCGCTACGCCTGAATAAAATAATTTAGAATTTCTCGAAAGCTGAGAAATAGAAGTCACCTTCAATTTTGGCGTTCTCATCAGAGTCTGAACCGTGAACGGCATTTGCATCGATAGATTTTGCAAACAGGTTGCGGATGGTTCCCGGCTCTGCTTTAGCAGGATCGGTTGCACCGATCAGTTTGCGGAAGTCTTCAACTGCGTTATCTTTTTCAAGAATAGCAGCAACGATCGGTCCTGAAGACATGAAAGTTACCAGGTCGTTGTAGAAAGGACGTGCTTTGTGTACAGCATAAAATTCGCCGGCTTTCTCAGGAGTAAGCCAAAGGTATTTCATAGCCGTGATCTTGAAGCCACCTTTTATAATATGATCTAAAATAGCACCGATATGGCCATTAGCCACTGCGTCGGGCTTAATCATAGTGAATGTTTTATTAGTTTCCATCGTGTTTATTAAATTGCCGCAAAAGTAGCGTTTTAAACTTTATAAAATAAACCCTTTTGGCTTTATAATTAGATACTTCGTATTTAATTTATTTATTTAGCTTTGCAGCTATTTTGAAAATTGATGCTGGATTTAGCTGCACTTAAAGATCTTTTAAGCCAACCACGAAAAATTGTGATCACTACTCATCATAAACCTGATGGTGATGCAATGGGGTCGTCGCTGGGGCTATATAACTATCTGATACAGCAGGGGCATCATGCGCAAGTTATCACCCCAACAGACTATCCCGATTTCCTTGCCTGGATGCCTGGCAACGAGAACGTCATCATTTTTACAGAGCACCTGGAAGAGTCTGCAACCCTGGTTGCAGATGCTGAGATCATATTCTGCCTCGATTTTAACACGCTGAGCCGCATAAATGAATTAGGCGAACTGGTTCGTGCAAGCAGTGCTGTCAAAGTAATGATCGACCATCACCTGGAACCGGAGGATTTCGATGATTACCGTCATTGGGATATCAATGCTTGTGCAAGCGCGCAATTGGTGTATGATTTTATCGCAAATCAACTGCAGAATAAAACGTTGGTGAATAAGGATGTGGCGACCTGTTTGTATACCGGCATCATGACCGACTCCGCATCATTCCGTCTGCCTAACACCACACCTGCTGTGCACCGCATTGCTGCCGACCTGATTGAAGCCGGTGCTGTAAACTGGCACATTCACGAGTTGGTTTATAGCAATTCGTCAGAAGACCGATTAAGGTTCCTGGGGCATTGCCTGAAAAATAAATTGGAAGTAATTTACGAATACAATACTGCGTTTATCTCCGTTAATAAGCAGGAATTGCAAGAGTATGATGTAATTACCGGTGATACAGAAGGAATTGTGAATTATGCTTTATCAATTACAGGTATCCGGCTGGCTGCTTTTATAGTAGAACGTACGGATAAGGTAAAACTTTCGTTAAGGTCAAGGGGGGAGTTTCCTGCGAACGAGATTTGTAAAAAATATTTTAATGGTGGCGGCCACCGCAATGCAGCTGGCGGTACATCAACAAACACCCTTGACGAGGTCATCAATCAGTTCAAACAAATTTTACCAGAATATAAAAAACTATTAATACAATAAATGATGAAGAAAAACTTAATGTTTTTTGCTCTTGCAGCAATTGGATTAGCAAGCTGTAACGGCGGATTTAAAAAAGGTAACGGCGGTATGCTATATGATATACACGTTGACAAAGGAGCTCCAAGAGTAAAAGAGGGCGACTTTATTAGTCTTCAATTGATAGCTAAAACTGATGGCGACTCAGTTTTGATGAGCACTTATGAGCAGGGCCGTCCTATCATTACCCTTCTGCAAAAAGCACAAACTGCCGGAGATATATTTGCCGGTGTTAAGTTATTGGGCGAAGGTGATAGCGCAACAATAAAAACCAACATCGACTCGATCATGAAAAAAGGTATGCGCAGACCTCCTTTAAAAGGCAAGTATATCGTTTATGAAGTAAAGGTGGATAAAGTGATCCCGAAAGGTAAAATGACCGATACTGCGTTTAACAACGCGATCACCACTTATCTGAAAGCTCAGGCTGAAGTATTGAAAAAAGCTGAGCCGGCAAAAATCAAAAAATATATAGCGGATAATAAACTGATAGTTACTACCACTGCGTCTGGCTTAAACTACACTATTACCAAGCAAGGTGTAGGCGACAAACCAGCCGTAGGTGATACAGTAGAGGTAAACTATGTAGGCAAATTTGTTAATGGCAAATTGTTCGAAACAAATGTGAAGGAAGTTGCACAGAAGGAGAAAACATTCAACCCGATGATGCAATATAAACCAATACCCGTTGTAGTTGGTGTTAAGGCGGTTATTCCTGGCTGGGACGAAGGGTTACAGCTTTTAAACAAAGGCTCCAAAGCGACTATGGTTATCCCTTCTAACTTAGCTTATGGCGAACAAGGCAACCAGATTATCCAGCCGTTTACCCCATTGGTATTTGACATTGAGGTAGTTGATATTATTCATCCTGATCCCAATGCTAAAAAACCTGCACCAGCTGCGCCATTAACCCTTCAGCAATTGCAACAGCAGGCAAAACAACAACAAGCACAAGTGCCTGCTAAAAAATAACGACTATAACAACTAATATATAGCCCTCTGCGTAAACCGGAGGGCTTTTATTTTAATACCATGATAAAAAAAATTGCTTTATTAACTGTATTATCCTTAACTGCTGGTATTTACGCAAACGCCCAGGATAATTCAGTGAAAACTCCTAAGGGTGCACTTGTAAAAGTAGTGACAAATAATCCGGGCGATAAGATCAAATTAAATGATGTGATCACCTTTGATGTGGTGCAAAAGACAGAGAAGGATTCAGTTCTTTTCAGCAGCTATACAATGGGACACCCGTTAAAAATACAAGTACAGCCTTGCCAAAACGTAGCCGACTTGATGGACGCATTGCCATTATTAGCCGTAAAAGATAGTGCCTCTATAAAAGTACCCACTGATTCTGTTTTTAAAGGTCATGAGGATCAGCGTCCGGCTTTCCTTAAAAAAGGCAGCTGGCTCGTATTTGATATAAAAATTGACAAAATACAATCCCTTCAGCAGGCCATTGACGAGAAAAATGCAGCAAATGAAAAGGTTAAAGCATCAGAAGCTACTGATCGTGATAAATATATTGCGGATCATAAACTAGTTGTTAAGGCTGCCCCATCCGGATTGAAATATGTGATCACACAGCCTTCACAAAAACCAAAGCCGCAGTTGGGCGATACCGTATTGGTTAATTATATCGGTCGTACAACCAATGATAAGGTTTTCGATTCAAGCATTCAGGCTGAAGCTCAAAAAGCAGGCCTGAATCAGCCCGGTCGTAACTATGAGCCTTTGCAAGTAATCTTAGGAACTACTCCAATTATAAAAGGCTGGAATGAAGGGCTTTTATTATTAAATGAGGGTTCAAAAGCAAAATTGATCATACCATCTGATCTGGGTTATGGCGCTGATGGCGCAGGAGATGATATTCCTGCGTTCAGTACACTGATATTTGATGTGGAACTGGTGAAGGTGAAACCGATAAAACATGCGGCACCAAAGCCTGCTCCGAAAAAGGCAACAACGGCCAAAAAACATACGGTCGCAAAAAAGAAAAGCTAACATATTGGCCCCGGTTCGCCGGGGCTTTTTATTTTTGCAGCATGATATTGACCGACACACACACCCATCAATATTACGAGACCGACCAGGGAAAAAGACGAGAGTTGATGCAGCGCTGCCTGGATAATGGGATAAGCCGTTTGTTTTTACCTAATGTTGACTCGGCATCTATTGATCTGGTGATGAGCCAGGTAGCCTCATTTCCTGAGTACTGCTTCCCCATGCTTGGTTTACATCCCTGCGATGTAAAAGAGAACTGGCAGCAGGAATTGGATACCATTCATAAAGCTATTCCTCAACATAAAATATATGCCATTGGTGAGATTGGAATTGATCTGTATTGGGATAAAACCACATTAAACATTCAGATCGAAGCCTTTAAAACTCAGATCAACTGGGCAAAAGAATTAAAACTGCCTATCGTTATTCATTGCCGCGACTCATTTGACGAAGTGCTTGCGGTTTTAGAAGAGGAAAAAGATGATGCCTTGCGCGGGATTCTTCACTGTTTTACCGGCAACCTGGAGCAGGCCCATCAACTGATCGACCTTGGTTTTTACCTGGGTATTGGCGGGGTGGTTACCTACAAAAACTCTGGCCTGGACAAAGTTGTACAGGAAATTGACTTAAAACATATCGTTTTAGAAACAGATTCTCCCTATCTTACGCCCGTTCCGCATCGTGGGAAGCGCAATGAAAGTTCGTACCTGAGATACGTTGCTGAAAAAGTAGCCGACCTGCATCTGATGAGCGTTGAAGAAGTTGCTGCAGTGACTACCGCCAACTCAAAAATTGTGTTTGGCGTGTGAACGTTTTTTATATTTACATTTTATTTGATTAGCCCCGATTCATGAACCAGATACTGATCATCTATACCGGAGGGACAATCGGTATGATGGCCGACCCCAAAACCAAGGCGCTTAAGCCAATTAACTTTGAACAGATCATGGAGAATGTTCCTGAACTGGAGAAGTTAAACTGCAAAATACTGGTTCATTCTTTCGAACAGATCATCGATTCATCCAACATGAACCCCGATATCTGGTGTCAACTAGCCCACCTGATCAGGGATCACTATGACAATGTAGATGGCTTTGTGATATTGCATGGTTCAGACACCATGGCCTTTACCGCATCTGCGCTTAGCTTTATGTTGGAGAATTTGGCCAAGCCGATCATTTTTACAGGTTCTCAATTACCCATCAGTGCTATCCGTACGGATGCGAAGGAAAACCTGATGACCGCCATCGAGATAGCGAAGGCAAAAAAACATGACCGCGCGCGCGTACCGGAAGTCTGTATCTATTTTGATTACAAATTATTTAGGGGTAACCGGGCATTCAAGTATAACTCATCCAAATTTGAGGCATTCCGTTCACCAAACTATCCTATATTGGCCGAATCAGGCGTACATCTCAAGTTTAGCCTTAATGATATAAGACAACCTACAGACGATCATTTTATAGTTCACAGCGACCTGGCTAATGATGTTGCTGTGCTAAAGCTCTATCCGGGCATCAGTCCGAAGGTGGTCGAAAACATACTTTCTGCCGATGTTCGCGGGATTGTAATGGAAACATTTGGCGCGGGTAATACCACAACCGATCAATGGTTTATCGATCTGCTTAAAAATGCCATTAACAGTGGCAAAGTGATATTGGACATTTCACAATGTAAGGTAGGCACTGTGGAGTTAGGCCGGTACGAAACCAGTAAGGAATTGAAAGACATGGGCGTAGCCAATGGTTACGATATGACCTACGAAGCCGCCATTACCAAAATGATGTACCTATTAGGGCAATACAAAGAGCCTGCTGTTATTAAAGAATTACTGGAGACCGATCTGCGCGGCGAGTTGACGATATCGTAACCAGGTAATATGGAGACCCGTACCCCGGTAAAAGAGCAATCTCCATACTAACTAAACTTCACTTGGTACCGTAGCGCTTTTTTCTGCCTGGGTTACAACAAAAGGGCAAATTACGCATGCTCTCGCCCCATCCTGGCTATACCACCGGCATTGAGGTCTGATTGCACATTCAGGGATTTCGATTCCCGTAACATCCAGTGATGCGTTCATTGCAGACAGTGTATTCATAACACCGCAACTCGAACCCGTCCATTGTGAACAACCGCTTTTTGCACATTTTCCGGCAAACCGGTAGTGTAATTCGGGGTCTCCCACAGCCTTTACTGACACAACAAACTCATCATTTACCGGAATTGGCGGATTAAGCAATGCCACTTTTCTTCCTTCTAAAACAACCCCCAGTAACAGCGCGCCATCCTGGCAATTAGAGCTTGGACATAACTTATTCTCCATATTATTTGCTTGTAAAAGCATTTATGTTGAAGCCGGGGCGAATGTTTTTCACTTCTGCATTATTCAAATTCATAAGTATCCTGCCAAGCCATTCACTGGGGATTATTACTGCATGGCCAGAACCTCCTTCACCAAATGAATGATGCGCTGCCAGTTCGCGCAAAACCACTTCCTCAATGCCTAGTTGAATCCGTTCCTGAGCTTCTTTGTTTAGTTCAAACCCATCAAGTTTTACGTGAAAACCATTGTCAATTAACTTTGCCATTTTTTTAAGATTTAATGTTTATAAAAGGTGATTAACTGTAAGATTCGGAATGATATTTATGATCAGGAATACTATTCTTAGAGAAAAAATATTAATATCAGATTATATTTATTATTTTGTTCGAAAGAAATTAAAGTATATATTATCAGTAACTTACGATGAGATTTAATTTTAGATAAATAGATATTTTGTCTGATAATTAATTAAAGCTACGAAAGAGTTTCACCCCTGCACCCCGTGAAAACACCGTATTTTCTACCGTGAAAGCACCCAATTTAAAGGAGTTAAATTTTGTTAAATAAGTGCTTCTTTAGTAAGTATTTAATTCAAAGCTTTTATTTTTGAATGTAACCCTCCGTTTATGTTCAAAACCTATATCAAACTCGCGCTGCGCAATCTTTGGAAACATAAAACCACTACGCTAATTAATATCTCAGGGCTCGCGGTCGGTCTTGCCTGTTGCGCACTGGTGTTTCTTTATTATCAGCATGAATCCAGCTTTGATAAGGGCTTTGATAACGGAGAGAATATTTACCGGGTAACGTCTACTTTTAAAGATGGCAGCCGGGCTCCTACCGTGGGTATGCCCTACGCCAAATATCTGAAAGCTGAAATTCCAGAAGTAGAAGAAGTAAGCCGCCTTGACGCTACCAATGGCACAGTTATCGTGCAGGCACAGAAAGCTGGTACCAATACTCCATATGCAGAAGATTCCGGTTATTGGGTTGATCCGGAATTTTTTAATATCCTTTCGTTTCACTTTTTATATGGCAACAGGAATACTGCCTTCAAAGCACCTAATACTGTCGTTCTATCACAAGCCCTTGCAAAAAAACTTTATAGCGATGCATACCCGGTTGGTAAAACCGTAAAAGTTGGGACGATCATTTATACTATAAGCGGCGTTTTTAAGGAAGATTTTCTAAACCATATTCAAGCTGACTTTTTTGCTTCAAACAACAGCGAGGTTGCCCGCGAGCATATCGCCAACAATAATAGCTGGGTGGTTAATGACAACTTCTACACTTATGTAAAGCTGAAACCCAACAGCAATATTCCGCATGTAACTAAGGCGCTGAACGATTACCTGCAACGGCATGGCGGCGCAGAGATGAAAGAGCACAGCGATCATATCACCAATTCACTACAAGCTTTAAAAGACATCCATCTTCATTCATCGGATTATATGGATTACCTGGCTTACAAGCAGGGTAATATCAAATATCTTTTCCTGCTGGCTTCGGTTGCTTTTCTTATCTTATTGCTAGCCAGCATCAACTATATGAACCTGACCACCGCCCAAGCCATGAGTCGTGCGCGTGAGGCGGGGGTCCGCCGTGTATTAGGTGCAGGTAAGGCTGCTATTCGTTACCAGTTTTTGACCGAGTCGGGTATCATCAGTATCTGCTCATTATTGATCTCGATTGCTTTGGCATTTTTGTTCCTGCCTGAATTTAATAGCCTTACCGGGCAATCGCTGTCGTTTTTTGCGAAAGAGAATAGCAGTCTTATTCTATGGATGACGCTGATCTCAGTTGTAACGGGTTTGGCATCCGGCTTATATCCTGCGTTTTATCTATCCGGGTTCAATCCGGTAAAAGTATTAAAGGGTAATATCAGCGATTCGCCAGGTATGTTTAACATAAGAAAAGTTTTGATCGTTACGCAATTTATCATCTCCACCTGCCTAATCTTTTCCACTATCGTAATATGGAAGCAATTGCACTTCATGATCAATGCCAAAACCGGTTTTGATAAGGATCAGCAACTGGTGATCAACCTCAATAGTGCGCAATCCCAGAAAAACAGCGACGTCCTGATAAAGCAAATGAATGGCAACGCCAATTTTAAGACCATTACCCGTGCCACAGCTCCACTTATATCCGGCGATATGAATTTATATGCATCAGGAAGATCGATCAGTGATAAGCAGATTGTTTTTATGGATTTTGCTGATGAAAACTATCTGAAAACTTTAGGCCTGCAATTGATCTCGGGCAGTAATATCAGTCCTGTAACATTTACCAATACCAATATGCAGGAGGATATGGAGCTGCATGATTTTGGCAAGGAGATCATACTAAACGAAGAGGCTACAAAACTCTTAAGCCTCGATCCTTACACCGCGGCAGGTAAATATGTATCGCACCTGCATAATGGTATTGTATATAATTATAAGATCGTAGGTGTGGTTAAGAATTACCATTATTTCTCGCTGCACGCCTCAATCGGGCCGTGTGGAATCATGGCTTGCAATCCTTTAAGGTGCACGTCTATCGTAGCTAAAGTAAACGGGCATCAGGCGGCATCTGCGGTACAATTTGTGTCCGATCAATGGAAGAAATTTAATCCGGATACACCATTTTCTTACGGTTTTTTAGATGCTATTTTCCAAAGCGATTATTCGCGTGACCAGAGCACCCAAAAGATGACCGGGATCTTTGCTACCATGGCGATCTTTATTTCCTGCCTGGGTTTGCTGGGCTTGATCACCTATAGCCTTACCCGCAAAGCCCGTGAGATAGGCATCCGCAAAGTGCTTGGAGCTAGTGTGAGCAATATTGTGGTGCTGTTTTATAAACAATATTTCCGGTTGGTACTTGTTGCCAATTTGATCGCATTACCGCTGGGCTGGTACTTTATGCGCAATTGGTTAAGCGATTTCCCTTATAAGGTTAGCATCAGTTGGTGGGTATTTGCAATCTCTTTGTTGTCTGGGTTGATCGTCGCCTTTCTTACCATCTCTTTCAAAACTATCAGGGCAGCGACTATCAATCCTGTTGAAAGCCTGAGAAACGAATAGATAAAACAAAAGCGGCGGGCTGTATGCCCGCCGCTTAAATACAGTACCTTCTTAATTGCCTCAGGCAGGTGTAGCTCTCACACTACACCGCCCTTAACAATACTAGATACTTCTAGGGGTATTAGTCTCTTTTACATCCGCCCTATATTCCCTTGCTCGACGCGCTTTTTGTATGCGCCATAGAATATGATCGGGAAAATGAACAGGTTAAATGTTGTATTGGTGATCAATCCGCCTATCACCACAATAGCCAACGGTTTCGAAGCTTCCGAACCGATACCATTTGACATTGCTGCAGGCAACAAACCAATAGCTGCCATCAATGCAGTCATTACCACAGCTCGCAAACGATCGGCAACACCCAATCTCAATGCATCGGAGAAGCGGCGTGCCGAATGGAACCTCAACTCTTTAATATTGCTCTTGAATTTGGTGATCAGAATCACCCCGTTTTGCACACATATACCAAACAAGGCAATAAATCCTATGCCTGCCGAAATATTGAAATTGACTCCAGTGATAAGCAAGGCCAGGATACCTCCCGCTATCGCAAACGGCACGTTGTTTAACACCAGCAGTGAATCCTTCACATTACCAAACAGGATAAACAGGATGAAGAAGATAATCAGCAAGCTGATCGGTACTACCTGTGCCAGTCGTTTCGAGGCGCGTTGTTGGTTCTCAAAGTCTCCAGCCCATTCAAGGAAATATCCTTTTGGCAGTTTGAGCTTGGCGTTTACTTTATCCTGCGCTTCTTTAATAGTACTACCCATGTCCCTGCCACGAATAGAAAATTTAATGGCACCATAACGCTTATGCGCATCGCGGTAGATCATGCTGATACCGGTAGTTTTGGTAATATCAGCTATCTCACGAAGAGGCACTTTATTGCCGCTGATGGATGGCACACGCAAATCGCCGATGGATTGAACATTATTTCTGAAATCTTCAGGATATCGGATACGCAGGTCAAATTTGCGTTCACCTTCGTATATCTGCGTAGCTGCTTTACCACCTATGGCTGTTTCGATCACCGCATTAGCATCCGTAGCGGTAACGCCATATTGCGCCATTTTCACCTGGTTAAGATTGATCTGTAGCTCAGGTTGGCCCATATCGCGCAAAACACCAAGGTCTTCTATACCTTTCACTCCTTTGAGTATATTAAAAATGCTGTCTTCCCTGCTTTCGATGAATTTGTAATCATCTCCAAACATTTTTACTACGATGGAACCTTTTACACCTGATACCGCTTCCTCTACATTATCTGAGATCGGCTGTGAAAAGTTGAGGTCGATTCCGGGGAAAAATTTCAGTTTTTCCTGCATCCGCTGAATCAGTTCCTCTTTGGTTTCTCCCCTCGCCCACTTATCCTGAGGGTATATATCAACATGAAACTCGATGTTGTAAAAGCCGGTCGCGTCTGTACCGTCATTCGGCCGGCCGGTTTGCGAAAGCACTTGTTTCACTTCTGAGAAACTCAGAAAGATCTTACGCATCTCATTAGCCAGCTTTACCGATTCACCCAGCGAGGTACTCAACGGGCCAGTCGCCCGGACATATATTGAACCTTCGTTTAACTCCGGCAAGAACTCTGTACCAAGCAACTCAAAACAGGCCAGGCAGAGAATCAAAGTACCAATAGTGAACGGAAGCATCAGTTTTCTGAATTTGAAGCACCATGTATAAATGCTCATACAGAAACCTGTCACAAACTCCACAAACACATTGTGCTTTTCCTTCACATTTCTATTAAGCAGCACGCTTGCAAAGGCAGGCACAAAAGTGAAGGTCATGATCAGAGCACCCAGCAAGGCAAAGCCCAGGGTCCAGGCCAGAGGCGAGAACATCTTACCTTCTACCTTTTGAAAACTAAAGATGGGCAGCAAGCCGGTGATGATGATCAGCTTGGCAAAGAATATACCTTTACCATTTACCAAACAAGCTTCTTTTATCATTCCCAGTTTACTTAGGCGGTTATATTTCTCCATACCCACCTCCCTGGCACGATGATCAAGCACAACGAATATACCTTCAACCATCACCACGGCGCCGTCTATGATGATACCAAAGTCGATAGCACCCATGGAAAGCAGGTTGGCCGACATGCCTTTTAACTTAAGGCAAATAAAGGCGAACAATAAAGCCAGCGGAATAATAAGCGATACAATGAGTGTAGTACGCCAATCGGCCATGAATAGAAACACGATCACCGTTACGAAGATGATTCCCTCGAACATATTGTGAAGCACCGTATGGGTAGCAAAATCTACCAGGTCCTCACGGTCATAAAAGGTTTTGATCTTTACGTCTGATGGTAAAATGTTATAGTTCAGGTCATGTATTTTATCCTTTAGCGCCGCGATTACCACACTTGGGTTTTCGCCTTTGCGCATCACCACTATACCTTCCACCACATCCGGGTCGCGATCACGGCCCACTTGTCCCAATCTCGGCAATGACGATTCGGTTACTTCAGCAATGGTCTTTACATAAATAGGTGTGCCCTTTACGTTGTTGATGACAACGTTCTTGATCTCGTCAATATTGTTCAGCAAGCCGATACCACGCACTACGTAAGCCTGTCCGCTTTGCTCAATTACGTCGCCACCCACATTTATGTTACTTTTCGATACCGCTTCATAAAGTTCCAGTGCCGAGACACCATATTGCAGGGCCTTTTGTGGATCGACGGTGATCTGGTAAGTTTTCACCTCGCCACCAAAACTGTTCACATCAGCGACGCCGGGTACAGCTTTAATTTCGCGGTCGACCACCCAGTCTTCAATTGTTTTCAAATCACGGACAGAGCGTTTGTTGCTCGTCAATGTGAAACGGTATACCTCACCCGTTGGGCCATAAGGTGGCTCAATGGCTGGATTTACACCATCAGGCAGATTGGCGTCGCCGATATGGTTATTAATCTGCAAACGTGCAAAGGCATAGTCTACATCATCATCAAAAGTTACTTTTACTACGGAGAGGCCAAATAATGACGATGACCGGATAGCAGTTTTCTTTTCTGCCGGGTTCATTGCAATTTCCAGCGGACGGGTTACAAATTTTTCAACCTCCTCAGCGCTACGTCCCGGCCATTGTGAAATAATAGTAACCGACGTATTGGTCACATCCGGAAAGGCATCAATACTTATATTTTTAAAGCTGATATAGCCCCCGGCTGCAAGCAATGCCGTCACAAAGAATATAAAATACTTGTTTGTTAATGCGAATGATAAAACCCTTTTTATGAATCGATTCATGTTGTGATTTCGAATTTCGTCCGCTGGCTAGCGGACCGATTTCGGATTTGTTTTTTGTTTTATTTCAATTTTAATCAACGCTAACCGCTTTGCGCCTATCAGTCCTTAAGCGACTCAAAAAGATACACTTGTCTTGATGCTACTATCCGGTCGCCGGGTTTTAAACCTGCGCGGATATAGGCGCGGTCTTCCACTTTTTTGGCAATGTCAATTTGCTGGATACGCGCATGAGCCCTACCGTCGACTACTACCACATAGTTTTTATCATTATCGAAAATCAAAGCACGGGTATTGATAACAGGCAGATTTTCGCCGGATTTAGCCTTGATGATCACGCTGGCAAACATGCCCGGCTTTAGTTTATTGCCCGGGTTGGCAATTTTCACCCTGGCCTTGATCACTTTGTCGTCCGGGTCAAGCATATCGTATATCTTATCGATCTTACCGTCAAAAACCTTGTCGGGATAAGACAGCGTAGTGATCTTTACCGGATCACCGGTTTGTATATTAGCGATATCCGACTCGTAAATGTTGATGAGCACATACACATCCGACAAATCGGCAATGGTGAACAGGTTCGTGCTATTATCTGCCCTCACTTGTGTATTATCAGTCAGGTTCTTCTCAATCACATAACCTGAGATCGGCGCTTTTACAATATATCCCTGTGCATTGCTTTTGTTTATACCGACCACCTCGCTGGCGCGTTTCTGCTCTGCTTCTGCTTTCTGATAATCAGACTGAGCCTGTTCAAAGTCCTTTTGAGACGCTAAACCGCTTTTGTATAGGTCCTGGGTCGACTCGAAAGTACGTTTGGCGCTTCTCAGATCGGCTTCTGCGGAGATATAGTCTTTGGTAAAGGCGGCCATCTCGGCACTCTTCATAACAGCTAGAGTCTGTCCCTTGCCTACCACATCGCCTAACTGCACGTTCACATCTTTGGCAACACCGCTTACCATTGGAAAAATTTTAACCGATTTATTTTCGTCAGGGGCAATACTGCCGGTTAGGCTGATCTCAGACAATGCACTAGCCTCCTTTACGGTATCTATCAGTAAACTCCTCAGGAGCGTATCCGTTACCTGGAATTTTTCATCTTTTTCCCCTACTGAGGCTTCAGAACGGTGACAACTTTGCAGTGTTAACACTGCTGAAACTGCTACAACAGCAGCCATAATGTAGTATTGCGGCTTTAACATATCGCGTGGCGCTTTTATAAAATATATTTTATCATTTATATGAATTATTGCCGGGGCAAGTGCAGCTAATTGCTGCACTGCCGCCTATGGCAACCTTAATACGACTAGGGGTATTAAGTATCATTAGTAGGGGTATTTTGAAAGTTAGTGTACCTGCTGTCCGTCCCGGTGTTGAATCATATTTTGACTTTCCGGAAAACAGGCTGATTGCCTGGCAGCGATTTGCCAGGTCAATCAATCCTTTTTTTGTCAACATTTCTGTCATCGTTATTTTAATAGCAGGGGTATGCGTCTTATTTATTAAAAAATGATGTGCCTGTTGCATAATTCAACTGCTCAAGCGAGAGCACCCGGTTAAGCTGCAGGCTATTCATTTGCAGCGTGTTAGTTTTGTAGGAATCGTAAAAATCCAGGAATTCCAACATGCTGATATTTCGTTTCTCGTAATTCTTAAATACCTCCTGTATCAGATGGGTAAAATCATCTTTAAACTGAGGGTCGAAGCTGTTATACAATTGCTCCAGTCGTAGCGCGCCTTTATAGTTTGTGGCCACGTCACTTTCCACCTGATCCTGCTGGCTCTGCAGCTGTACTTTGCTTTGGTCTACCGCGATATGCGCTTGCTTAATAGCTCCCTGGTTGCGGTTAAAAAACGGCAGACTGAAAGCGATGCCCGCACTCATAAAATTGTTGCCATACGAGCCCAGTTTATCGTAATTGAAGGATAGGGACACATCCGGAATAGCGGTTGCTTTTTGCAGCTTCAGGTTCATGTCGCTGTAATCAACAGTTGCTTTACTATATCGCAGGTCGTAACGGTTTAGATAGGCCGAATCCAGCAATTGCTGATAAGCCACCTGCGATACCATCTCTTTGCTATCTGATGTTACGCCCGGTTCTACATAAGTCTTTGGTGACACTTTGATCAGCAGTTTTAACTCACTTTCAGTTGTATCGATGCCAGCCAGTAAACTATTATATTCGGTTTGAAGCGAATAAAGCTGAGACTGGATACGCAGCACTTCCTTTTGGGCGATGTTTCCTTTGGTGTATTGCTCTCTAAAGACGCCTAATGTTTTTGATAACGAAGTAATCTCTTCGTTATAAACTTTAGCCGATTGCTCGTTGTAATAAATAGTATAGAAATCATTCCTGAGTGTAAATTTCAACGTACGCAACAGGTCGAAAAACTGATATTTGGCCTGCTCAACGCCAATTTTTGCTAACTGAATGTTCTTATTGCGCTTACCAGCAGTATAAAAAAGCTGCGATACGCTTGCCGATTGCTCGCTGAAGGCGTTAGGCACACCACTGGCATGAATACCATTAGAAAAACTAAAATCCGGATTTTGGAATAGACGGGCAGTAATGATCTGAGCACTGGCATTGTCGATATTGTATCGGGCAACAATCAGGCTCAGGTTATTTTTTATGAATTGATCCTCGGCTTGTCGTACTGTTAGCTTTAGAGTATCGCTAGCCGGGGTTTGTGCAAACGCAAACACAGGGACCCCGGCAGCAACACATGCTATTTGCAGCAATACGATTACCCGGATATATTTTAGAAGCATAAATTATTATTTCTGCAAAAATATCCGGGAGGTGTTAGAGGACAATTAAAGCCACATTAGAATGGGATTAGAATTTCAAATTGCTTGCAATAATGCCCTTTAGACCGACGTGGGCTTAACTTGCATTTTATCTTTTCCTGTATCTATTGCTGATATATTGACAGCGACGGGGTGTAAGTAAAATATCAGGGAAATATTCTATACTTATTTTTGAAGGGTATAATATTGGTGATATTAACAGGTATTGCTTTGTTGGTGTATACTAAAAACTACCCCTGCTGACTAGCTTTTTCGCCGGTTTCAAAGGTAATGGTAATAGTAGTGCCCTTACCGGCTTCGGATTTTACGCCGATGTGCCCATTGTATAACTGGATGATCTTCCCGGTTATATATAAACCGATACCGCTACCCGGATGATTTTTCACATTGGTTCCCCTATAAAACGACTCAAAAACACGTGCTTGTTCAACAAGAGGGATACCGACACCCGAATCAATAATGGTAACAATTATCTGACCGCTGTCTGCATAGAGATCGCACTGTACACGTTGGTTGTCAGAAAACTTATACGCGTTCCCGATAATATTATTAAAGGCAATGGTAAGCAGCGCTTTGTTAGCGGGGATTTGCAACCTTTCAGGGTCTGCAGGTAAATGCTTAACACTGACCGCAAAAAGCCCCTTGCCTAGTTTATTGGTCCAGTAATCTGCCAGCTCCCATATCAGTTCATCAATAGCAACCGGGTCAAGCGCAGCCTGCGTATAGCCCATATCAACTTGCGCCAATTCCATCAACCCGGCAATAGTTTCGTTCAGGTCTTCCGCATCGATTAAAACAGATTTCAGAACCCGTTCATACTCCTCGTTCGATCGTGCTTTATGTAATGCCACTTCAATCTCTCCAATAATACTCGTCACCGGCGTTTTTAACTCATGCGAAGCATTGGTGACATAGGTCTCCTGCACCTCAAAGGCATTCTCCAGGTGCTTCAATAGCCTGTTGAAGTTTTGGGCCAGTACACTTATCTCATCCTTACCGTTACCCTCATCCACCCTGAAGCTCAGGTTACGGGCGTGTACCAGCTGCATTTGTCCCACCACATCATCCAATGGTTCAAGCGCCTTTTTGGCAAACCAGCGACCTATAAAAAACAAGCCTGTTATGACCAGTACAAACATTGCCGCCATGATCTCGATCAGGTCGTCGATACGTCTGTGCCCCTGTATATCCACTGCCGACGTTAGAATAACGAAGTTTCCCTGGTTATCATTGTAATAAATGCCAACTGTTTGACGCGTTCCTTCAGCAAATTCAATATCCTTGCGTCTTCTCACTTGTTCAATCACACTGCTGCGCCAATATTGTTGTTTATCCCTTATAAATGAAGCCGCATTATTGTCGTTATAAATGCGGGTTACCTCTCCAGGTAGTTGCTTCAAATAACGTTCGCGGACGCGGTTTAATGAATCCGGGGATATTTCATCGGCTTCAAGATATAACTGTGCCGCAACCTTGGCACGGTCGACCAGGCGGCTATAAAAATCGGCTTTGGCAAATGAATTGAACGTGATGAATATAACGGTTAAAGCTATAAGCAGGATCACCGCGCTGATGATGGTAAAATACAAGGCAAGGCGGTTCCTGATCTTCATTACTTACCGGATTGCTTTAAAATATACCCCATCCCTATCACCGTGTGGATCAGCTTGCTTTTAAAATCTTTCTCAATCTTTTTGCGCAGATAATTCACATACACGTCGATAAAATTCGTACCAGTATCAAAACCTATTTCCCAAACCTTTTCGGCAATGTATTCGCGCGATAGAATCTTATTGGGGTTCTGTAAAAACAGCTCCAGCAAGGTATATTCTTTGGCTGTAAGGGTGATCTTTTTACCAGCACGTTCGGCAGTTTTGCTCCAGGTATCCAGGGTCAGGTCGTCAAAAGTAATTTGATGATTTTCTTCGGCACTTTTGTTCCGGCGCATCAGGGCCTCCATGCGTGCCAATAATTCGCTGAAATGAAATGGCTTTACAAGGTAGTCGTCTGCCCCGGCTTTTAATCCGGATACCTTATCGTGCACCTGGTTAAGAGCCGTGAGCATTAATATAGGCGTAAGGGTATCTTTCTGGCGGACAGAACGGCACAGATCGATGCCATTGGTATCGGGCAGCATCACATCCATTATCAAAAGATCGAATTGTTCCTGCTGCAGCAGTTTGTGGGCACTTGCTCCGTCACCGGCCGTTTTTACATTATAACCTTGCTCTTCCAGTCCTTTAGTGATAAAGGAAGCTACTTTTTGCTCGTCTTCAATTAAACAGATGCGATTCATAGCCGACAAATATGACAATATTAAATCAACGCCGATTTACAATTGATGATTATAATTGTAATCTAATGAAGATAAGGATTTATGAGTAAAATAACACCATTCCACGTAGCAGTACCGGTGTACGACATCGGGGAAGCCCGTAAATTTTACCGCGAAGTCTTAGGCTGCGGCGAAGGGCGGACTGATGACCTTTGGACCGACTTTGACCTGTATGGCCACCAATTTGTGATCCACTATAAACCAAAGCCTAAAAATATTGAGGAGCATCATACAAATCCTGTCGATGGTCATGATGTACCGGTGCCGCATTATGGTGTGGTATTAGAATGGGATGAATTTGAAATGCTGGCGAAAAGATTAAAAGCGCATGGTGTAAAATTTGTTATTGAACCATACATCCGGTTTAAAGGCTTGCCGGGAGAACAAGCCACGATGTTTTTTCTTGACCCGTCCGGGAATGCGTTGGAGTTTAAAGCTTTTAAGGATATCGGGCAGTTGTTCGCGAAGTAGTATTCTATTGTATCATTGCGATGAACGGGCTGAGGGGTGAAGAAGCAATCGCATACTATATAGGCCGAAAATGCATGATGGCTCCATACAGTGCGCGATTGCCACACCGCGTTCGCAATGAACTGTTGGCAATCAAAATATCCTCTGCTGTATCACCGCCATAAAATCACCCTTAAACTTTTCGCTTACGGGGATTTGTTTGCCTGCAATATAAATGTGGTTATCCTGAAATTTCTCTAGCTGCTTGGTATTGACGATATAGGAATTATGTACCCGCACAAATGGCAATGGCAGCTGCTCTTCAATATCTTTCAGTCGGCGGTAAATGAGTAGTTGCCCGGTATTGGTAACTAAGCGGACATATTCTTTTTCACCCTCAAAATAGAGTATATCCTCCAGCCTGATTCTGCTTAATGTTTTGCCTGATTTGACGAAGAAATATTCCTTGTCCGGAGTAGAAGGTGCAGTGGGTTGAACAACCTCTTTATTTCCAAAATAAGCTTCTATTTTTTGGGTGGACGATATGAAACGTTTTAGTGTGATCGGCTTCAGCAGGTAATCGATGGTCTGAAAAGTATAGCTTTCGGCAGCGTACTCAGAGTAAGCTGTGGTGAATACGATCTTGGTTTCTTTTGGAAGGATGGCCGCCAGCTCCATACCCGTCAGCTGCGGCATATTGATATCTAAAAAGATAAAATCTACTTTGTTCTTCTTTAAAAATGCCATAGCTTCTAATGCATCGTAGCATTGACCTTTTAAATCCCATTGCGTAGTCTGGTGGATCAGTATCTCCAGCAGGTTTACCGCGTTGGGCTCGTCATCGATGATAATACAACTCAAACTCATGATAGTGGTACTTTTAAAAATGCAGTAAACTGGTCGTCCGAACAATCTACATTCAATTCAAATGTTGTTCCATACAACAAGTTAAGACGTTTTCTCAAATTCTCTATCCCGAAGCCATGGGAAGTTTCCTGCGCCTTTGGTACTTTTTTGTTATTCGTCTGGAAAAGCAAGTACCCATTCTGATGAACCAGCGACAAGTCGATCTTATTTTTTCTGCTCGATTTATCAATTCCGTGCTTAAAAATATTTTCTATAAAGGTCATTAATAACATTGGTGGTATGCGGGCATCCGGGTTGTATTCTTTTACGAAATTGATCTCTGTGTTGTGACGGATACGGATCTTTTCCAATGCAATATAGTTCTCAATAAACTGTACTTCAGTTTGTAGGGACACCTCATCTTTCGGGCTTTCATCTACAAAATACCGCATAATATCCGAGAGGCGTTCTATCAACGCTGCAGTGTGCGGCGCCTCGCGGTAGGCCTCGTAATAAATATTGTTTAATGTATTGAATAAAAAATGCGGTTGAACCTGCGATTTAAGCAAATTCAGCTCAGCCTGGCTTTTTTGTAACAGTATTTCTTCGGCTTGCTGTTTCAGTTTAAAATAAGCAATAGCGATGCGGAAAATAAAGCTGAGCATATAAGTAAGCACACCGGCAACCAAAAACTGGGCTATATTACTTGTCGTTATTTTTTCAGGATGTACCGTAAAATACTTGTTCCAAATAAACATTGTAAGAAAGCCCCTGCCAAGTCCGGCGGCTGGCAACAAAATCACCACCAGCATCACATATAGTGCTACTTCGCCTTTTTGATAAAATCTTGGATATAGGAATTTGATATTCCCATAAATCACCAGCACATAAAAAATAACGTTGATACCACTGAAAATACCCGCTTGGTACGGACCGTCCTCGGGCAAAAAAGAAAAAAATATAATAAAGTAAACTGCCACCCACACCAGCAACTGAAGCTGGGCAATTGTTGCCTTCCCTTTCAAAAGATTCATCTTTAAAAATACAAAGCTTTTCGATTATGCATTGCCGTTTTCAATAATTGAGTGGATTTATTCAATGACTTATACACTAATCTCAACAGTCATAGCTTATTGACCAAATCGATCTTTTATCAAAAACAATTGAAAATTTAAGCTAAATAATTAAAAACTAACCACTTGAAGTTGAATATACTTTTTTGACCGAAAGATAAAAATGAGCTTTATTCTGTAAAACTAATTATAAACCTTCTTTACCAGACATGAAATTACATCCCTTAGCAGAGAAACTGGCGCCGATAATAGCAGCCATTTTATTGCTGCTCTCGCATTCAAAGAATGTAGTAAAGCAAGTGCAGACCATTGATTTACCGGATGTAGTTTCTGTCTGGAAATAGGACATGGCATTAAACCAATCATTAATTAAAAAAACGCTCACATGAAAAAATTACTTACCGCCGGTGTATTACTGGCTATCATCCACATCGTTTTTATCCAGTTTGCGCAGGCGCAGCTTACCTCTTTACCAAGCGGTGGTAATAAAAGAGCCAGCGTTAGCGAAGGAATAGGCCTGACCAATGTAACTATCTGCTATAGCCGGCCCGCGGTTAAAAAACGCGATGGCCATATTTGGGGCGAATTGGTGCCTGCAGGTTATGTGGACCAAGGCTTTGGGCCCTCAAAAGCCGCACCCTGGCGTGCGGGGGCTAATGAAAACACTACTATTGAATTTACTACGGACGTAAAAATCGAAGGTCAACCATTGGCTGCAGGCAAATACGGTTTCTTTATTGCTTACGACCCTAACGAGTGTACACTGATCTTCTCTAAAAACAACGCCTCGTGGGGCAGTTTCTTTTACAAACCCGATGAAGATGTGCTGAAGGTAAAGGTAAAACCAGTAAAAACCGACAATAATGTAGAGTGGCTGAAATATGAGTTTACCGACCAAACCCCTACAGGCGCCGTAGTTGCATTACAATGGGAAAAACTAGTGATCCCTTTTAAGGTAGATGCTGATGTGGTAGGTACACAACTGGCATCATTCCGCAAAGAATTACGAAGTGAAAAAGGATTCAATTGGGAAGCATGGGACCAGGCAGCGCAATATTGCGCTCAAAATAAGATCAACCTGGATGAGGCATTAATGTGGACAGATACCGCTACCAGCGTCAATTTTGGCGGAGATAAAAGCTTTACCGCCTGGAGCACCAAAGCTATGGTGCTGGATGGGCTTAACCGTTCAAGCGAAGCATCCGAGGTAATGAAAAAAGCTTATCCATTTGCCAGCTCTAATGAATTATATTTTTATGCAAGGGCGCTCACACGCCAGAAAAAAGGCAAGGAAGCTTTCGAGATATTTAAAATGAACTATGACAAACACCCGAATGAATTTCTTCCGATTGCGGGCATGGCAAGGGGTTATTCAGCCATCGGCGATTACAAAAAGGCTTTAACATTTGCGCAAAAAGCCCACCAACTGGCACCAGATAAACCAAACCGGGACATTACAGATAATTTTATTAAAACTCTTGAACAAGGAAAAGACATCAACTAAATCTAAGCTTTGGCCGGCGCTTTTTATCGGGCAGCCGGCCAATTATTTACCTATAAATTTTACCTTATGTATACCTTACTAAAGAGAATCAGTATTTGTTCGATTGTTATTGCTGGATCAGGGTTGACCACATTTGGCCAGAGCATTGTTCCTGCCGGGGCAAAGCCTGAGGTGTTTACTCAACAAGGTGTCGATTCTACCAGTAATCAGTCTGTAGCTGCTTTTCTGCCCGATGGCAAGACCGCTTATCTTGCTGACGGCACAACCATTTACTTTACAAAAAAAGTTAATGGTAAATGGAGTAAGCCTATGCTTGCGCCGTTCTCCGGGCACTGGAAAGATTGGGACCCGACGCTGAGGCCTGATGGCAAACGGCTGATATTTGTTTCTAACCGCCCGGTTGATACCGCCGCAGATCAGAGCAAGCCGCAAAAAAGCAATCATCTCTGGTACGTCGATCGCATTTCGGGAGATAAATGGGCCGAACCAAAGCATTTCGACGCGCCTGTCAACATGGTCGGCTTTAACGACTACGGCCCTTCCATCAGCAGCAAAGGAACGGTTTGTTTCTGCTCACGCAATCGCGACGGCCATAAAGGCATGGGTGGTTACGCTGCTAAACTAGTTAACGGTCATTATGAAAAACCGGAGTTGCTTGCGTTGAATGGCGATAATGAAATATACGACCCGTTCATAGCCCCGGATGAGCACTATATCATATTTGTTAGCAACGGTGAACTCTATATCAGTTACCGCAAAGGCGATGAATGGACACAAGGAGAAAAATTAGGTCCGGAGGTAAACAATGGCAAAGGCAACTTCGATCCCTATGTTTCGCCCGATGGTAAAACACTTTATTATTCGCAGGATAAGGCGCCGGGCATTTTGATGGTACCGGTTAATATACCTGCTTCATAAAAATTTTGAGTTATGGATATCATGATCTTCACAGGAGTACTGCTATTGGGCGGCCTCATCAACTTCATCAAGGAGGTTGATACCAAAACAGTGATACGTATATCGGGCATCTACATTTTTATTGCCTGGGTGTCGGCGGTGTACACCTGGATATATTATTTTACCGGGGTGAATGATGCTGATCTGCAAAAGGTGCTCAGCATATTCCTACAACTCATTAGCCTAATCATGTATGGCACTCTGGGGTACCTGGCAGCCTACATCGCACTTAATTTCCAGGAACTGACCGAACAGGCCGAAAACGCAGCATTGCAACGGATTATAAGCAAAACATTACGTGCTGTTTCTATCGCTATAGCCAATACATTTATGGTGGTGACGCTGGGTAAATCGCTCGGCGAGCATAACATGCTGGCATTTTTCAGGCAATCATGTTATACAGTTTGGTTCCTTTATTTTATTATGGGAGCCGAGCCGTTGGGTGCCATTGGTATCTTGTTTCATTCTAAACTGAATACAGGTCCTTTGGCTACTCTGGGGCTTATTATTGTTATGCTCGTCGCAGTTACCACTCACCTGTATTACCATGATCCGTTTTCCGACTCGTTCGAGGCAATCATTCAGCTTATCAACTTGTCGTTGTTGCTATTGATCTATTATTACGAACGGCAGACGAACAAAAAACAACTGCTTGCACCTGCATACGTAGCATAGTACGAATGATTAATTCATGCCATTTTTAAACCAAAAAAGGCACGATTGTTTGCCTTCGGAAGTTTTATATTTGGGAACACAACCAATTATAAAACTTCCTTTTTTATGCTGATCACGCGCTGCAATACCATTGCCGAATTGAACGAAAAGGCTTCTGAAACAATTATTCGCGAATTGCAGCAAAATCCTCAATCGCTTATCTGTGCGGCTACCGGTAACTCGCCAACGGGTGTTTATCAAAAGCTGGTAGATGAGAAAGAAATCTTCGATACATCCGATCTCCGTTTTATTAAATTGGATGAATGGTATGGTTTGGACATCAACGATGAAGGTTCATGCGAAAAGTACTTGCACGAGCATTTGTTTAATCCGCTTGGTATATCCCATAAAAACTATGTCGCCTTTGATGGCAAAACGCCTGATCCGGAAAAGGAGTTTGAACATGTTAAAAATTACCTGGAGGAGCATGGACCTATCGACCTATGCATTTTGGGATTAGGCAAAAATGGCCATATTGCCTTTAATGAGCCTGCCGATAATTTGCACACACATGCACATTTGGCTTCACTAAGCTCTACCTCGCTGGAGCATAGCATGATAAAAGGTACCGGCGAACCGATCAAATATGGCATGACATTGGGGATGACGGATATTTTGAAATCAAAAAAGATCATCCTGCTGGTAAACGGCACACATAAAAATGCCATTATGCAAAAGCTGATGGAGCAAAAAATAACTACGCAGTTGCCGGCATCTTTCCTGTGGCTGCACGCCAACGTGCAATGTTTTTATTGTGATAACGATAATTAAAAAATCCGCAAAATGAAGTATAGCCCGCTTTGCCTGCTTTTAATGATTTCTTTAGCTGCTCAAGCACAGGTACAGGTCCGCTACGAGCCCAGGCATAAGAATGTTCTTGAAAACAAATACTTCAGGGTACTGGATGTGAATATTCAGCCACATGATACAACCCTGCAGCATATTCATTGTACGCCTTCCGTTATCCTGCTGTTCACCAACACCATCACAGCGCAGCAATTGAAAGGGCAAGGCTGGGTAAAAGGTCCGAGCATAGCCGGCACTGCTATTTACCGTGACTTTGCAAAGGATACCGTGATCCACAAAGTGAGCAATTGGGATACTGTTCCCTATCATGTTACAGATATCGAATTGCTGGCAAAATATGAGCCTAACTCCGGTCGTAAGCCATTGCCGTTCACGGTTTTGTTTGACAGTGATAGAGCATTCGCTTACCGTCTGACCGATTCATCGATAAATAAACAGACGATCAGTAACCGGGGGCCGATGATTGCAGGGCTGGTTGCAGGAGATGATATCATCCTCCACGACACGAAAAACCACAAGTCGATCGACATACAGGCTGGCAAAGAAACCTATATAGCGCCAGGCACTTCTTTTTACCTTACCACTACCAGTAAAAAAGAAATCAACCTGGTTTTGTTCGAACTTAAATAATGATGGCTAATTATGAATAAAGGAACCGAACAGCACACGTACGATGCAATTGTGGTCGGATCAGGCATCAGTGGCGGGTGGGCTGCAAAAGAGCTGTGCGACCTGGGTGTAAAAACGCTGGTATTGGAGCGTGGACGAAATATAGAGCACATCAAGGACTACCCTACCGCCACAAAAGGCCCGTGGGAATTTCCGCACCGCGCGCAGGAGCCTTTACAGGTTATAAAAGATAACCCGGTTATCAGCAAATGCTATGCTTACGGCGAGGATACCCACCATTTCTTCGTAAAAGATAAAGAACATCCGTATATACAGGAAAAGCCTTTTGATTGGATACGTGGTTACCAGGTTGGCGGCAAATCCATTATGTGGGGACGTGCCTGCCAACGCTGGAGCAACTTTGAGTTCTCGGCACCGCAACGTTACGGTTACGCGATCGACTGGCCCATACGCTATGAAGATATTGCGCCCTGGTATTCGCATGTGGAGCGTTTTTCAGGAATTTGCGGCGATAAGGATGGTATGGAAGCTATGCCGGACGGTGATTATCTACCGCCATTCGAAATGAGTTGTGTGGAGGATGCCATGTCGAAAAAAATCAATGCGCATTATAAAGATCGCCGTATGATCAAGACCCGCTGGGCGCATCTAACCAAACCCGAACCTATCCATTTACAGCAAGGCCGGGGCCAATGCCAGGCACGTGACTTGTGCACCCGTGGCTGTCCGTTTGGCGGGTATTTTAGCTCGGTTTCATCTACGCTACCCTGGGCCAATAAGACGGGCAATTTGACCATCAGGCCATTCTCGGTGGTGCACTCCATTATTTATGATGAGAAAAAAGGAAAAGCAACGGGCGTGCGGGTAATCGATACTAATACCAGGGAAGAGACCGAGTTTTATGCCAAGGTCATCTTCATGAATGCGGCCTCCCTGAATACAAATTTGATTTTGCTTAATTCTACCTCTTCCCGCTTTCCGGATGGTCTGGGGAATGACAGTGGGTTACTTGGAAAATTCATGGCTTTCCAGAATTACCGCGCGAGTGTTCATGGTACTTATGAAGGGTTTGAGGACCATTATTATTATGGCCGTAACCCGACCAACCCGATGATCCCGAACTATCGCAATCTGCACAAACAGGATGCCGATTACATTGGCGGTTTTATGACTTTTGTTTATGCCAACCGTGGCAGAAATTACTGGGATGAAGGTATAGGCGCTGATCTCAAAAATTCGGTATCAGAACCGGGGCCATGGCATGCAGGCATGTACATACAGGGGGAAACGATTCCGAAAGAACATAACCATGTTCGGTTGAGCAAGGATCAGAAAGATCCCTGGGGTATTCCGCAGCTGATCACTTCGGTTGGTTACGATGACAATGATGATAAAATGGTCAAAGACTTCCTGGATCAAAGCGCGGAGATGCTGGAAATAGCAGGGGTAAAAGATATCACCAAATACGATACCCACCAGGCGCCTGGACTGGACATTCACGAAATGGGCGGTTGCCGTATGGGGCATGATCCGAAAACATCACTGCTGAATAAGTGGAACCAGATGCATTTGTGCAACAACGTGTATGTGACTGATGGTGCCTGCATGACAAGCACAGGCAATCAAAGTCCGTCAATTCTTTATATGGCTTTTGCGGCGCGAGCTGCTAACCATGCTGCGGAAGAGATGAAGAAAGGGAATGTTTAGTGATTAGTAATCAGAGATTAGTGATTAGGAGCTATACTTAAAGCATTTGAGTCAGCTTAAAATTTATGATATGGCTTCTCAAAAAAGTCGTTCACAACCATGTTAAATTCATCCCGGTGTTCAATTAATGTCGGGTGGCCGGAATTTGGCACTACCCATAAATAAGCCCGAGGAATAGCCTGGTAAATTTTAGTGGTGTGTTCAATAGGGATTACGTCATGATCGCCACAAATGATCAGTGAAGGACATTTGATTACCTTTAATGCGGAAAATGGAATATTTGGCTGCACGTAGTCCAGCATAAATATTTTCCAGTCGTTTTTTTCTCTATCAGTTACGCGGGTTTTGTCTTTATCTCGTGCGTATTGTTTCACCATATCGTTCCAGGTTGCCGGGGTAAGCCCCAGCGAGTCGGCGGTAAGGTTAGCACCGGTAGCTGCAAACTTGATCACTTTCTCGGGATGGCGCATTGCCATCAGGATCGCATTGATACCGCCGTCGCTCCAACCGATTACATACGCCGAATCAATATGCATCTTATCCAGCAGGGCGGCAAAATCGTCTGCCATCATTTCAAAGCTGAGGGAATCCTTTTTGTCAACAGATTTTCCATGCGCGCGGCTATCAACTGCTATCACCTTATATTTTTTTGAGAAATAAGGAATGGTCTTCGAAAAAGCTTTGATGCTGCCGCCATTACCGTGAATGAGCAACAAAGGCTTACCCTGTCCGTAGGTTTCGGCATATAGTTTTACACCACGCACATCGTAATATTTTCCGGCGGCGGCATTATCACCATAGCGGGTTTGCTGGCTACAGGCAACTTGACACATTGCAAGGGCAAATAGAAGGCATAATAAGGCTTTGTTCATATCGGCTTTGATTATAAGGTGTCTAAATATAGGAAGAAGTTTGCGGTTGGTACAAGCGATAAAATTATAGCTGCTTTATCCATAAAACGCTACCTTTAAACGGCCAAAAAGCACCGCGTGAACGGCAACACCCAATTATTTATACCAATGGATTCAACAAATAACAAAGCCCCTGAAATTCAAGCCTCCTATGATGCGATCGTAATCGGCTCAGGCATCAGTGGCGGATGGGCGGCGAAAGAACTGTGCGAGAGGGGACTGAAAACTTTAGTTCTGGAGCGTGGCCGGAATGTGGAACACATAAAAGATTATCCTACCGCCACCACACCACCGTGGCAGTTTAAGCACCGGCTCAGGATGACGACCGATTTCCTGAAAGAAAACCCGCTGATCAGTAAAGCGGCTGGTTATGGTGAAGATAACGCGCATTTTTTTGTAAAGGATAAAGACCACCCTTATATACAGGAAAAACCGTTCGATTGGATACGGGGCTACCAGGTTGGTGGTAAATCGCTTACTTGGGGGCGTGCATGTCAACGCTGGAGCAAATACGAATTTGAAAATCCCGAAAAATTCGGTTATGGAATTGCCTGGCCTATCAGTTATGATGATGTAGCGCCGTGGTATTCTCATGTCGAGAAATTCATTGGCGTTTGCGGCAATAAGGATGGCATTGAGTCAATGCCTGATGGTGAGTTTTTACCACCGTTCGAGATGAACTGCGTGCAGGAAGTGATCAGCAAAAAAATCAGCGAAAACTATAAAGACCGTCACCTGGTACATGCCCGTTGGGCACATTTGACCAAACCCAATCAGATCCATATCGACCAGGGCCGTGTGAAGTGCCAGGCGCGGAATATGTGTATGCGCGGCTGTCCGTTTGGAGGATACTTCAGTTCGAACAGCTGTACCCTGCCCTGGGCGAAAAAAACGGGTAATCTAACTATCAGGCCGTTCTCGGTAGTACACTCTATTATTTATGATGAACAATCGGGCAAAGCATTGGGAGTGAGAGTGATCGACACTAACACAAAAGAGTTGATGCAGTTCAAAGCGAAGGTAATCTTCATGAATGCATCCGCCCTAAATACAAACCTTGTCCTGCTAAATTCTACTTCTAAACGTTTCCCTAACGGTTTGGGAAATGACAATGGGCTACTTGGAAAATATGTTGCTTTCCAAAACTACCGCGCGTCGGTAACTGCGGATATGGATGGCTTCCTGGACAAATATTATTTCGGACGAAATCCTACCGAACTGATCCTTGCTAATTATAAAAATCTGCATAACCAGGAAACCGATTATCATGGTGGTTACACCACGTTCATGGGTGCATTCAGGGAGCCAAGGCCGGATACCGAACAAGGTACGATCGGACCTGACTATAAAGACTCGCTTACAGAACCGGGACCGTGGAAAGTATATATGTACCTGCAAGGCGAAACTGTGCCAAAGATAACCAACCATGTTCGTTTAAGCACTGAGCATAAAGACCAATGGGGCATACCGTTGCTCGTCACCTCAGTTGAATATGACGATAATGATGAGCGCATGATCCGGGATTTCCTGAAAGAAACCAAAGAGATGATGGAGAAAGCAGGTTGCAAAAATGTGCAAACCCACGAAAATAAGCAGGCTCCCGGACTGGATATTCACGAAATGGGCGGATGTCGCATGGGTAGGGATCCAGGAACATCATTATTGAATAAGTGGAATCAAATGCATCTATGCAAAAATGTATTCGTTACCGATGGCGCCTGTATGACCAGTACCGGCAATCAAAGTCCGTCTATTTTATACATGGCCCTGACTGCGCGCGCGGCAAATTATGCAGCTGACGAGATCGGAAAAGGGAATTTATAGATATGCAAATGCGTGGATGTGCAAATGCAATAATGATTATAACCAATAAAATTCAAACAATGAAGATCAGCCTGAAACTCCTCTGTCTGGCGCTTGTGCTATGCCTTATAGCGAACCACTTATTCGCCCAAAAAGAAACTATCGATCAAAAGGTGGAAGCCTTGCTGGCTAAAATGACGCTGGATGAAAAGATCGGTCAGCTTAACCAATACAATGGGGATTGGGAAGCCACCGGTCCGGTTACCAAAGATGTGGGCAATAAATTGGACGAGATTAAGCAGGGACGTGTTGGGGCAGTATTGAATATAATGGGTACCGGCCATTGCCGTACTTTCCAGGATGCAGCGATGAAATCGCGCTTGAAAATTCCGCTACTCTTCGGGCAGGATGTTATCCATGGTTATAGCATTACATTCCCAATCCCCTTGGCCGAGGCAGCCAGCTGGGATATGACAGCAATAGAAAAAGCGGAGCGAATTGCAGCTACAGAAGCCTCCGCTTCGGGTATCAACTGGACGTTTGCGCCAATGGTGGATATTGCCCGCGACCCACGCTGGGGCCGAGTGATGGAGGGCGCCGGGGAAGACCCTTATCTCGGTTCACAGATCGCTACGGCAAGGGTAAAAGGCTTCCAGGGGAATGGAATAGGAAGTCCGGATGCAGTGATGGCTACTGCCAAGCACTTTGCGGCTTATGGCGCTGCTATCGGTGGCAGAGATTATAATAGCGTGGATATAAGCCTGCGCACGCTTTGGGAAATTTATTTACCCCCGTTTAAGGCCGCCGCTGATGCCGGTGTGGGCACTTTCATGAATTCGTTTAATGACTTGAACGGCACACCGGCTACCGGCAATAGTTACTTACAACGAGAGATATTAAAAAGCGCATGGAAATTCAAAGGTTTTGTAGTAAGCGACTGGGGTTCTATCGGTGAAATGATCAATCATGGTTATGCAAAGGATGGCTACGAAGCTGCACAGGAGGCAATTACTGCAGGCAGCGATATGGATATGGAAAGCCGCAGCTATATCAGTAATCTTGCAAAACTGGTGGCAGATAAGAAAGTATCTGTAAGCCTGATCGATGATGCGGTGCGCCGGATTTTAAGAAAGAAATTTGAGCTCGGACTGTTTGATGATCCTTACAAGTTTATAAATCCTGGCAGGGAAAAAACGGCATTGAACCGTCCTGAAAACCTGGAGGCTGCAAGGGATATGGCACGCAAAAGCATGGTGTTGCTGAAGAATGATAACAACTTGTTACCGCTGTCTAAAAACCTAAAGACTGTTGCGCTAATTGGCCCACTGGTAAAAGCTGAAAAGGAATTAAAAGGTTTCTGGTCGCTGGATGTAGATCAAAATAAAGGCATCGTTTCGCTAATGGAAGGGATGAAAAATCATGCTCCGGATACCAAATTTTTTTACGCGGAAGGCTGCACCATCACCGGGGAATCGCACGATGGCTTTGCCGATGCCGTAGCTGCAGCTAAAAAAGCAAATGTGGTGATAATGGCGATGGGCGAGGCTCCGGATATGACAGGCGAGGCAAAAAGCAGATCGAATATTCGCTTGCCCGGCGAACAGGAAGAACTGATTAGAGCTATAAAATCTACCGGGAAACCTGTTATAGTATTATTAATGGCAGGCCGGCCAATGGTATTTAACTGGACGGCGGATAATGTTCCCTCGATCGTATATGCATGGTGGTTAGGTACCCAAGGTGGTAATGCCATGGCTGATATATTGTATGGTGATTATAACCCATCAGGCAAATTACCTATCACTTTCCCGCGTTCGGAAGGGCAAATTCCTATTTATTATAATCACTACAATACGGGTCGCCCTGCAAAAAGTGATACTGATTTATTTTACGTTTCTGCTTATAATGACCTTCGTAATTCTCCCCAGTATGCGTTCGGTCACGGGTTAAGCTACACAACATTCGAGTACCAAAATATGGAGCTAGGCAAGTTTAAACCATCCGTAAAAGGACTTAAGCCTATTCAGGTTTCATTTATGGTAAAGAACACCGGCAACCGTGCCGGCGAAGAAGTGGTACAGTTGTATATCCGTGATATGGTTTCGCAACCGGTTCGTCCAATAAAAGAGCTGAAAGATTTTAAAAAGATTATGCTCCAGCCCGGCGAGATCAGGCGTGTAACTTTTACAATTAAACGGGACGAGCTTGCATTTTATAACGATAAACTGGAGCGTGTTACCCAACCAGGCACCTTCCAGATCATGATTGGCAGTGCATCTGATGATATCCGGCTGCAAAAGTCATTTGAATTAAGTAATTAATGTTGCATATTAGTTAGCCAAGCTCAATAACTGTAAATCCGGATGAACTTTAAATATATTGACAGTTATATTGCTGCGTTCGTTATTTTAAGTGTATTGCTTACAATTAAAAACGCTAAAGCTTTTCAAAAAAGTCCCATTCACAAATACTATGTAAGCAATGAGGGTAATGATGAAAATGCAGGTACCAAAACCAAGCCTTTCAAGTCCATCGATAAGGTAAATACACTTCATTTACAAGCTGGCGATACGGTCTATTTTAAATCGGGTCAAACTTTTCAGGGTAGCCTCATTCTTAACTCTGCGATGAAAGGCACCAAATTCAGGCCGGTGGTCATTACAGCGTATGGAATAGACAACGCAATGATTGATTCGAAAGATAGTTCGGCTATAAGAGCTTATAAAAACGATTATATTAAATTTGAACAACTTTCTCTACGTGGCAGCGGTCGCAAAACAGGCAATGTAAAAGATGGGCTCGCCCTTATTAACTGCGAGCATATCAGGTTGAAAAATATAGATATTTCAGGATTCCAAAAATCAGGCTTGCTGATCTATTCATCTCAAAATGTGATTGCTAATAATGTTTTTGTTCATGACAATGGCTCGGCTGGCATTACGGTAGAAGCCCCCTATCAAACCCGTCAAAGCCGGGACATCAAAATAATCAACTGCCGCGCTGAAAACAATCCCGGGGACCCAACCAATCTGAATAACCACAGTGGAAACGGCATTGTTGTTGGTGATTGCCGTAACGTGCTGATCGATCATTGCACCGCTACAAACAATGGTTGGGATATGCCACGTGCCGGTAACGGTCCGGTAGGTATATGGGCATATGAAGCTGATAGTGTGATCATTCAACATTGCCTGTCTTATAAAAACAAGACTTCAAAGGGCGGCGCTGATGGCGGGGGTTTTGACTTTGATGGCGGGGTTACGAATTCTGTTATTCAATACTGCATGTCATATGATAACTGGGGCAGTGGCTATTGCATTTTTCAATATTGGGGTGCCAGTCCTTGGTATAATAATATCTACCGGTATAATATCAGCGAAAACGATGGCACTGTTTCCGATTCCCAGGCTGGATTGTACATATGGAATGGCTCGGATGACGAAAAGCAGTTTCACGATTGCGAGGTATATGGCAATATCATTTACAATTCAAAAGTGGCGGCCATCAGTTTCTCGGAAAAGAGTGAGAGTAAAGGCATCCGAATGTATAATAATGTGTTTGTTGGCAGGGACACGCTTGTCCGGGGAAAAGACAAGATCGGTGATGTAAAATACTGGGGTAACGATTGGTGGAGTATTGAAAACAAATTCAATATAGACGGCATTAAAGAGTTAAAAACCTGGGCCGTAAAATCCGGTAAGGAGCAAAAAGATGGAAAGATAATTGGCTTGAACATCAAACCGGATTTCACTTGTCCTGGCAATACAAGAATCAGGTTTGCATCTCAGCTAAACAGTTTTAATAATTATCAACTAGTTAAGACATCATTTTTGAGAGGCAAACCAGTTTACAGATCACAATACGGTATAAGTAAAATAAAATTGTAAGGAATTGATATGCTAGAGATTTTAAAATCAATATTTTTCACTACAGTATTACTCTCACTATTATTTAATGCTTCCGCACAAGCACCAAATGACAAATGGTTGGACACTGACGGGCATTTTATCAATGCGCATGGCGCAGGCGTAATGCATTACAACGGTACTTATTACCTTTTCGGTGAGATCAAAAAAGGTAAAACATGGTTGGTTCCTAATCAAAATTGGGAGGATTATCGTGTGCCCGCAGGTGGAATATCGTGCTATTCATCTAAAGACCTGAAACACTGGAAGTATGAAGGTGTAGCCTTAGCTCCGGTAAAGGGTCAGCCTGAAAATGATCTGGATACGGGCCGCGTTATCGAACGCCCAAAAGTGATCTACAACAGCAAAACCAGGCAATTTGTGATGTGGATGCATATTGATAAAAAGGATTATTCCTACTCACAATCAGGCGTGGCCGTGAGCAATACACCAGCAGGACCATATTGTTATTTGCACAGTGTAAAACCTAACGGACAAATGGCGCGCGATATGACGGTTTTTCAGGATAATGACGGCAAGGCTTACCTCATCTATTCGTCAGAAAATAACGACACTATGCAGGTCTGCCTATTGAGTGATGATTACCTGAGCCCTACGAAAACCTATAGTCGCATCTTAATAAATAAAAGACGTGAAGCTCCTGCCTTATTTAAAAATAACGGAAAATATTATCTTATCACGTCGTTGTGCACGGGCTGGTCGCCCAATGCAGCGATGTATGCAGTGGCCAACAATCCGCTTGGCCCTTATAAAGAGGCTGGCAATCCATGTTCAGGAAAGGGTGCTGAAACAACGTTCGAAGCGCAAAGTGCTTACGTGTTGCCTGTAAATGGAAAGTACCTTTTTATGGCTGATCGTTGGAATAAATCAGACCTGGAAAGATCAGCTTATTTGTGGCTACCGTTAACTGTATCCAATGGAAAAGTGGAGATTAAATAAAAGAAGCCTGATTTCATTTTGATAAAATTATTTAACTTTTATTTTATTTCACACAACTTTTAGCCCAACACCGCGTTTAAAGCTAAGAGAAAATTGTTTTTTAATAGTATTTTTTACATTTAAATTACATATCTTTATAAAAAACGCGACCAATTAAACTACTCTTAGCATTTAGGCATTGCCAGCTTTATTATATGGTAATATTTAGGCTATTACCATGTTTGACCGGCTATGAAAAGTACAAATAAAATAAACAGTTTGCTCCTATCTATCCTGGCTTTCCGCGTCGAATTCAATTTTAACAAAGCGCTAATTATTTAAACTAAACATAAACGATGGCATTTTTAGACCGCGTATTGCAGATACCCTCTTATGGGTGGATGGACACAGATGGGGAATTGATTAAACCAACAGCCCGGCAGAGTTTCAGAGAATTTTTTTCGAGGCTAAACATATTTAGGGACAAAAGAAATTGGCTGCCTTTTTTTAGCTGGTTCAAAGTTTTATGCCTTGCTCCCTTTTTCACACTATTCCTTGTTCAGTATTTTAGCATTTACACATTTTTGATCGCGTTTTTATACAGCATGATCATAATGGGTACACACGGTACCATATGGCATCATCGCTATTGCACACACGGCGCTTATAAATTCAGAAATCATTTTTGGCGGTTCTTTACTCAAAACCTTACGCTGAATGTTATTCCTGAAGAGATATATGTGATCTCGCATCATGTCCATCATTCCAAATCTGACAAACCGGGCGATCCTTATAATGCATTCGGAGGATTTTTATATTGTTTCCTGGCCGATGTAAACCATCAGCCTATTGCAAAAAACCTAAGTGAACACGATTATAACCGAATTAAATTATTGATGCTGCATACCGGTGTTAAGGCCAACAACTATGAGCAATATAAACGCTGGGGTTCATACGTGCATCCTGGCCGTGCCATATTATCATGGGTGCTTAACTGGGCATTTTGGGGCACAGTTTTTTACCTTTTAGGCGGTTCCGCTTTACTTTGTACCTTGTTTGGGGCAGCCGGCTTTTGGGCCGTTGGTGTGCGGACTTTTAATTACGAAGGGCACGGCAAAGGCTCCGGTGTTCAGCGTGAAGGAATAGATTTTAATAAAAAAGACAAATCTGTAAATCAAATATGGCCCGGCTTTGTAGCGGGCGAATGGCACAACAACCATCACTTATTCCCTAAAAGTGCGCGCAGCGGTTTTAAACCGATGCAGCTTGATTTGGCCTGGGTATATATTCGCACCATGAATTTTTTGGGAGCAGTAAGCAGTTATAAGGATAACAAAAAACAATTTAACGAAATATATTACCTGCCAGAACTTGCACGTAAAAAGCAATTGAATATGGAAAAAATTGCACTCAGCAAAAGTTTGAAAGAACAGAATCAAGTTTAACGGTCTCTTCGCTTTACCTCCGGATAGAGTAGTTGTAAACCTAAAATTTCTTTATACCTTTAAAACAAGGGCGTTGTGTAGTTCACCACGCCTTTGTTTCATTTATTGCACCTGTATGAGAAATTTCCTGGTCCTAATCATTGCTATTCTTATTAGCGCTGCCACTGTTTCAGCCCAAAACAAGACCTCGTCAAAGCAGATCACTTTTACCAGGGAACAACTGAAGGACAAGATCATGGGCGGCTGGGCCGGGCAAACCATTGCAGTGACCTTTGGCGGCCCTTATGAATTCCGCTTCGACGGCACATTTATACAAGATTATCAGCCACTGGTTTGGTATGATGGTTACCTAAAGAAGACAATGATCGCAGACCCTGGATTATATGACGACCTGTACATGGACCTCACTTTTGTAGATGTGTTTGAGAAATATGGCCTCAATGCTCCGGTCGATTCATTCGCCAATGCTTTTGCGCACGCAGGTTACATGCTATGGCATGCCAACCAGGCAGCTCGATATAATTTATTGAATGGGATTAAAGCACCGCAGTCCGGCTACTGGATTAACAATCCGCATGCGGATGATATCGATTACCAGATCGAATCAGACTTTGCAGGGCTGATGAGTCCTGGCATGCCGAATACCGCTTCAAAAATAAGTGATAAGATCGGGCACATTATGAATTATGGCGATGGCTGGTATGGTGGTGTATTTGTCGGCGCGATGTATACGCAGGCATTTATATCTAATGACGTTCAGCATATCGTAAACGAAGCTTTAAAGACTATCCCTGCAAAAAGCACTTATTATCAGTGCATTCATGATGTGGTCAACTGGCACAAGCAATATCCAAACGACTGGCACCAGACCTGGTTTGAGTTGCAAAAGAAATGGTCGTCTGAGAATAGCTGTCCGGATGGGGTATTCAACGCATTTGATATCGATGCGAAATTAAACTCAGCTTATGTAGTACTGGCGCTGCTTTATGGCAACGGCGATTATACCAAAACTTTGAAGATAGCGACACGCTGCGGACAGGATGCAGATTGTAATCCATCTACAGTTGGCGGTGTTTTGGGTGCGATGCTTGGCTATAAAAAAATTCCGGCTTACTGGAAAATGGGGTTGAAAGAAGCGGAGTCCATCGACTTTAAATACACCACAATGTCACTGAATAAAGTTTATGAGATCGGGTTTAAACATGCTTTAGAGAATATCAAACGAAATGCAGGCAAGGTTGATGGCGATAAAATTATTATCCTAGCCCAGGAACCAAAAACCGTAAAGCTTGAACAAGGTTTTACCAACATGAAACCACTGCAAAAGACTGACTTTGATCATGATATTACTACCGGCGAGTTAAGCTTTGATTTTACCGGGACAGGCTTTGTATTGAAAGGTAAAGCTGGCAAGAAAAAAGAGGGCCTACAGGATTATATTTTTGACCTGGAAGTAACGATAGACGGAGAAAAAACAGAAACCGCAAAATTACCTACTAACTTTACTACCCGCCGACAGGAAATATGCTGGAAATACCGATTGCCTAATAAAAAGCATTCTGTAAAAGTTAAAATACTGAACCCCAACAAAGATTACCTTCTAAACTCGTCTGAATACCTGGTTTATGGAGATATACAGAGCAGTGCTAAGAAGCAGTGAGCCCAATTTTCATTTTCCAAATAATTACTACCCATCTTTTTAATTTTTACAATTCGGGCACACGAAATGTCATTTATTTTAAAACATCATTAAAATCAATTGTTTTTCTATAATGATATAGATAATACTTATAGTTCATAGATTGTTTATATTAAGTGTCTGCTCCGAAAGCAGTATATTTGCAATAAATTAATCTACAAAACAATAATATGATAACTATAGGTCAGAAATTTCCTGAATTTTCCAAAACAGCAGTTGTAAGTATTGAAAAAGGTAAAGAGTTTGAAACTATCACATCAGAATATCTTGCTAATGAAGATAACGTGTGGACAGTTATGTTCTGGTGGCCAAAAGATTTCACTTTCGTATGCCCTACTGAGATTGCTGAGTTTAACAACAACTACAGCGAGTTCCGCGACCGCGATACACGTTTGATCGGTGCTTCTACTGATACTGAGTTTGTTCACGCAGCATGGAGAAGAAACCACGATGACCTGCGCGATCTGAAATTCCCGATGCTGGCTGATACTTCAAAATCATTAGCTGAAGAATTAGGAATACTGGAACCAAATGAAAAAATTGCTTACCGCGCTACATTCATCATCGATCCTACCGGCATCATCCGTTGGGTATCTGTAAATGACCTGAGCGTAGGTCGTAACGTGAAAGAAGTTATACGCGTGCTGGATGCTTTGCAAACAGACGAGCTTTGCCCTTGCAACTGGGTTAAAGGCGAAGAGACTTTAACTGTCTAATTAATTTAACTAACTAGTCCCCGCATCATCTTTTGCGGGGATTTTTTGTTCCTTCTATTCTCAAAACCATGAGCGAAACAACAGAAATAACCAATGAAATATTGGAATCTTTGGGTATCGATAACGACTACCGTACCGAAAGCCTTGCGTTGCTTGAAAAAGGCGAATCACGCTACTTGCGTGACCTGAAACTGAACCTGACCAGCACACTTACCTCAGAGCACCTGAATGCCAAAGAATGTGCTTTGATTGGGCTTTCGGCGGCTATTAACAATAACAACAGGGCGTTAACTCAATTCTTCATCCGTTATGCTGAAGAGCAAGGGGCGACTGCTGCTGAAACTGCAGAAGCAGCGGGATGTGCTTCCTTACTGGCATCTAATAATATATTTTACCGCTTCCGTCACTTTACACAAAAAGAAAAATACAGCCAGATACCCGCACGTATCCGTATGCAGATCATGATGAAGCCGGTAACCGGAAAAGAGTTTTTTGAACTGATGAGCCTGGCCATCTCAGCCATCAACGGCTGCGAAATGTGTGTAAATGCGCATGAAGACTCTTTAATAAAAATGGGGACTACCGAAGAACGTGTCTTTGACGCTGTAAGGATCGCATCATTGGTTACTTCAGCAGGTAAAATAATATTCTAATTTTATACCTTCCTATAAGTAGAAAGAGCCGCCTCAGTGCTGAGGCGGCTCTTTTTATCTCAAACCTTTTTCTTCCAAATACATGATCAAAGCCGCCGGGTGATCTGTTTGCAGCCCCCTAAAACCTAAAGCGATAGCTGCATCCCAATTCTGATCCTCGTCTTTACTTTGAATATCGGGCCATACAGGAATGTTCTGCTCATTAGCAAACTGTACCATCTCTTTTGTGTACTCTTTCCATCCGCCGTCCAGGATATCAGGTTTTACCTGGTTGATGAAGGTTTTCATACCCTCCGCATCTTTTACACTATTTGGCATACTGAACATTAACGGTATATCAGGAGCAACATGCCGCCAATCGATAAATTGTTGTACGCCGTTGATATAAACCAGAACTTGTTTTTCCATCCCGTACTTTTTAAGCATGGCATATGTGGCAGCAGCCGATGCACTTTTGAAATCGATATAGATATATATCTTATCCTTGCATAGCTTCAATATTTCCTCAAAAGTGGGTACATGATAAATCGTTTTATCTAAGCTGTCGGGGCTTTTAACCTGCAACTGTTCTATATCTGCCAGTGTCATATCCTTAACTGCTCCTTTGGTATTTGTCATGCGATTTATGGTCGCATCGTGCATGCTTACTAAGGCGCTGTCTTTTGTAGTACGCAGATCAATCTCTACATAATCTGCCCCATTCTTAATTGCTTCGGCGTAAGCAGCGAGCGTATTTTCGGGATACTTTACATGATCGCCGCGGTGACAGATCACGATAAACTTATGGCGCGCCTTTGGAGCAGAATTAGGTTGAGCGCTTACATTAATCCAAACAATGCAAGCAGCTAATACTATTAAAAATCTTCTCATCTAATTATTTACCCAGCCCAGGTTTGTCTTTTATCATCACAGACGAAATAGCGTCACCTACTTCATGATTTGCTGAGCCTTTGAAATCGCAGCCTAACAACTGTGCAATTGTTTGGGCCAGCTGCTTATGGTAAGTAGTAGTTTGTGTTTTAATAATACCATCATGCGGCGTGTCCGGACCGATCACTGCAAACCAGGTCTGTTCAGAATTTTTCACTCCCGTGCCATGGCTTCTCCATGCATCCGGCGTTGCGTCCCCTCTGCCATGATCGCAGGTAACGATTAGCGTAGTTTTATTTTTATAGGTGGGGTCGCTTTGAATGTATTCCCACAATTCTTTCAGATAAGCATCTTCCTGGTGAGCCTGGGTCAGGTACATTTTATAATTTCCGGCGTGCGCCATATCATCGGTTTCATCAAAAGCCAGATACAACACCCTGGGCTTATATTCCTTTAAATACTCTTTACCAAATTCATAAGTCATAAAGTCGATGCGTGTATCGCCCAAATAATGTGGCGCTTTATGCTGCATTTCGTTCAGGTATTTCAGACGATCATCAGCTTTAGTATCCACGAAGTTCGTATAGCCCGCATTCACTATTAAACCTGACCGACTTACATTAAATATAGCCGGAAAGGCTTCCCATGAAGCAAAGACTGCTACTTTATTTTCGAATCCTTTTTGCTTATCCAGGAATTCAAACAGGTTTGTATTAGGATTAGGAACAGGGTTATTGCTGTTTACCCTAACATCCGGGAAACCGGTAAATATTTCGTTATAGCCCGGATAAGAGAAATGATACTGATTGGCTACTTCGTCGCAGTTTCCCAGGTCGCGGTTGCCGTATAATTGTCCTTCGCTTTCTATGGTCGACCAAACGAAAGGCATTAATCGTTTGCGGCGCTCCTCAGGCGTTTCGGCCCAGAATTTTTTGCGTATATCGGCTTTGGTATCAGTATATTTTGAGTTGATGAGGGCAGAGTCGGCGCCGCGATACAATTCCTGCCAGCGGAATCCATCTAAAGTAACTACCACTATATTTTGTGTCCGGTGGGTTTGCGCGAATAATTCCGGGACAGTTAAAAGAGCTAAGAACAACAATGCGAGCTTCTTCATAAACCACTATTTGTAAGAACAAAAAAAGTAATAAACCTTGTTAATGCGACAAAAATAAAGGTGGGATATTAAGCCCACCTTTACTGAAATTTAATTTAATAGTTGTTGGTAATTTATCAATTGTTAATAATTATTACCCGCGGTTTATTTTAGAATCCACATAGTGCCATTAATGTCGTCATTACCACCGTACTGGCTTGCCAGGGCAGCGGTATAATTTGCAGTATTGGCTGTACGCTCGCTTCCTGGATATTGGAAACGCAACGCTATACGCTGACCGTTATCGGTACCGGGACCAGTAGTAAATGTCGGCACACCGGTTCTGCGGTAGGTAAAATACGATTCCAAACCCGAGTGACGGAACAGTGCCAGGTATCTTTGTTGTAAGATCTGGGTCAGACCGGTAGCACCAGTCGCATACTTAACCGCAGGCTGAGCATAGTAGGTTGCCCAGTTGGTGTTTATAGCATACGTTTGGTAATTTTCAGCACCTTGTACACCAGTTGTGGAAGTTGGAAGCGGAACGTAGAAATAAGCTGTGAATGAACCAGTTGCCGGGATATTATAGTAAGCCCAGGATGCCTGTATACCATTAACATAGTGTGTTTCAGCGTCACCGGTAACCCAGCCGCGGTTAATACCTTCTGCAATATTAAACTCTTGTTCAGGATAGCCTATCTGGATGCTTGGTTCGCCGGTATAAGTTGAATAGTAATGCTTTCTATTGATGAATGAGTAAAGGTTCAAACCTGCATTAGAGTACATCACCCCAAGATCAAGGCCCGGATCGGCTCCAACGAATGAAGCAAAATCAGTTGAGCTCTGTCCCAGATCATCAACAAGGTGACGTGCAGGCTCTGCTGTAACATATACACGCGGATCCTGGAACGTAGTCAGCAGCTTAATATAAGTTTGCGAAGTGTTTTGTCTTGAACCGTTCTGACCAAAGTTAGCCGGAGTCATCGGGTAATAATTGGTTGGCGAAACAAATATAAACTGGAGATTATCAGCTGAGCTGGCCATTAACGGATACTTAGAAGGGTTATTGACTATGGCCGCAAACTGAGTCGGTATATTCATATCGGCATCGCTAACTGCTTTTTTACTAAGCTCCAACAAGAGTCTGAGTTTAAAGGCGTTAACCGCTTTTTGCCACTCAGCCAGGTTGTTACCGTACAAAAAGTCGTTGCTTATAGTACCGCCTTGTGCTATTACCGTAGTCAAATCGGTATTTGCTTCATCAAGCCAGGTTAGGCACTGGGCCATCACTGCTTTTTGCGAGTCATATTTTGGAGTAAGATTCTGCAAACCTTTCAATGCGTCAGTCATTGGGATATCACCCATTTCCAGGCTCATCTTACTGAAGAAGTAGGCCCTGAAAAATTTTCCTAAAGCGCTGTAACCATTAGTGGGCGCTGCACCTACTGCTAATGCTTGCTGCTCCATCAGGGTGACGTTTTTTAACGCGTTATAATAATTGTCGCCTGATCCGAAATCATAGGTATTATTGCCATAATAGTTATAGTTGTAGATATAATACTGGCAATAGATCTCGTTCTCGTTATCCGGGAAATCAACCATGCTGTATTCAATACCATTCAATAACAACGATGCAGGAACGCTGGAGGGCACGTTATTATTTTGGGTTAATTCCTGGTAACTTTTTTTACAACCACTCGCTGTGACCAGCATCAACGCTGCGAGCAATTGAAGTTTTAATATTTTTTTCATGACCATTATCGTTATAAATCAGAATGATAATTTAAAGTTGAAACCATAGCTTCTTACCGATGGCGATTGCAAACCGGTAAGCGATGTACGTGAGTTGGCATATTGATCCAGGTCTACGTCTTTGAATTTAGGATCCTTATAGAAGTACAGGAGGTTACGTCCATATATTGATACCGATGCGGATCGTATAAATGTTTTACCCAACAACGCTTTCGGGAAATCATAACTAAGGCTCACTTCGCGTAGTTTCGCATAAGTTTTGCTCATCAGGTAAGCCTCGTCAACATTATAATACTCGCTGGCATATTCCTGAACAAAAACCGGAGTTTTATTTGGTGCATATTGCAGGGCGCTGTAGTTTAAAACTTCGCCTGTAAATGAATCATAGTTTGGCGCTACACCGTTTGATATTTGCACACCTTTAGCAACATAACTCCCTGTGTAAGTATTATCCGGCTGTTGGTTATTCGCAGGGAAATGCAGCCAATCCTGGTAACGTGCTGCACCGAGGGCGCCTTCTGCAGTGAGTGCGTTTGCACCACCGCGCATAGTTTTGTTAAAGACGTAATCCCTGGTAACGCCGCCGACTGATCCGTCAAACTGGAAGCCCAGGCTCAGGCTCTTATAGTGCACCTTATTGTAGATAGACCAGGTCCAATTCGGATCCATGTGACCCAGATAGTGACCATTAGTTCTTAAAGGTTCGCCATTAGCTCCGAAAATGATATCCCCTCCCGGTGTACGAACAAATTTAGAACCGTAGAGTTTATCTACGCGGTCGCCTACGTGAAAATAAGTATTGTAAATTGTTTGGCCTGGTGGCAAGTCCGTATATACTTCCTTATAGGTAGACCAGTTAACCAACACATCCCATCCAAAACCGCTTAAATCTTTGATCGGCGTACCGCTTAACGAAAGTTCATAACCTGTCTTTTTGGTTTTTAAGGCATTTATGTACTCGTCTGTATACCCGGTTGTTTGAGATATCTGGTTATCCAAAATTGCCGGGCCATTTATATACTGGAAAGCAGTACCACTTAATCCTAAACGGTTCCTTAAGAATTTTATATCAAAGCCTTCTTCGTAGTTAACAACCGTATAGGTTTTTATATTATTTTGATACAATGAATTTGGGCCATAACCCGCAGTCTGATTATTGTAAGGTTTGGCGGTTGAATAAGCCGAGATCAATGAATAATCGGGTCCATTATATGGAGACAGGTATGAGGTACCATAGCCAAGCGGATTCAGGAACAGTCGATTAGTATTAGGGCTATTACTCACCGTCTGCCCACTTAATGCGCTGATAGTATTGAACGGAGCAGGACCAATAGTTGCGCTGGTTGCATCCGAACGGATGTTTGCAAATGATCCTCTTACTTTTAAGAATGAGATAACCTCAGGCAATTTAACGTAGTCGGAGATCACACTGGCTGCTGAAACACTTGGATAGTTGTAAGTAGCTACATTCTGCAAAGCTGAAGAGTGCTCCAGGCGGAAAGTACCTGATAAAGTAGCATATTTTCCAAAAGAGGCATCCAACGAACCGAATACGCTTAATTGTCTTTCGGCAGAATAAAAGCTTGTTGCCTGTATCGGGTTTTTCGAGTTACTGAAAGCATATACTCCCGGTACGTTCAAATAGTCAGTTGAAACCCAGCTCGAGTTATACCTGAATTCGCGCAGGTTACTACCTACCAAACCAGATAAATTCAAAAAGTGCGCAACCGTATAATCATAATTTAAATTTAAGAAAGTATTGTTTTCAAACAGGTCACGGCGGTCCTCACGATAGTCGCCCAGATTTTGCTCACGTCCATATGGGTGGGCCGAATAAGGCATATCTTCTGTACGCAGCAAGTTATAAGTGCTTATCTGCTCTTTCAGAGTAACATTCAAGTGATTGTCAATTTTAAAGTTACCTGAAATATAGCCGTAAGTATCATTTTTATAATGTCCGCGTGTCCATATCTTAGTCAGGAACCATGGGTTATGATAGCGGGTGTATTCGGCAAAATTTGATTGCGTACCTACTTTACCAGGCTGCCAGATCGCTTTAATATCAGGCGCGTTTACATCCCAGTCAGCACCTGTCCATATAGACATGTTGTAGATAATACTATTAGGGCCGTACTGAACATCCGGGAAATCATCAGTGCTCTGCCTGTTAAAATTAAGGCTTCCTTCAAATTTCCAGCGGGATGACGGACTGAAAGAGGCGTATAAGTTGGCGTTGGCTATATCCAGGTATTGGTAAGGGATATAGCTATTCTGATGCTGCTGCGAAACTGAAAATCTTGTTGTATAGTTATCGCCATTAGCAGTGAGGGCGATATCGTTATTGGTTTGATACCCTGTACGCAGGAAATTAGCCAGGTTATTTGCACCACGAGCTACCCATGGAGTTCCCTGGCGCACACCATTTACAACAGGGCTGTCATATTGCGGGATCAGCTGGCCGTTGAAATAAGGGCCCCATACGTCGTAATCGCTATCCACGCCACCCGGTGCCTGGCCTTTTCCATCCACAAACACATAAAATGTATTTTCACCTGGTCCGAATGAGTGCTGTGTGCGAGGGAATGCTGTAAACCCTTTGTTGATTACCGTACTGCTATTTATGTCAATAGTAAGACCTTTTTTTGCATTGTTACCTTTTTTTGTGGTGATAACAATTGCACCATTCTGTGCACGGCTACCATACAAGGCTGCGGCGGCCGGGCCTTTCAACACGGTATAACTTTCGATATCATCCGGGCTGAGATCAAAAGTATCCGAGTTAACAGGCAAACCGTCAATAACGTAAAGAGTAACTGTACTACCACGTATAGTCACGTTCGGAACGCCCAGAATTTCGGATGTGGCGCCAACCGATAAACCCGCCACTTTTCCGATCAAACCGTTTATTGGGTTCGGATCGCGTGCAGTAGTCAATTGGTCACCTTTAACTTCTTGTGTTGCATAACCAATGCGGCGTGTTTCTTTCTTAACACCCAAAGCGGTTACTACCACCTCGTTAAGTGATTTGTTGTCTGCAACAAGGGCGATGAGTAGGTTGGTCTCATTACCCACAGTAACATCTTGTGTTACATAACCCAAGAATTTAATAGTAAGCACGTCGCCTTTTTCTACAGTAAATAAGAAACGTCCGTTAACGTCTGTTACTGTTCCTTTAGTGGTCCCTTTAAGTAAAATGGTTACTCCGGGTAAAGGCTGCTTGTTTTCATCGGTGACTGTACCACCGATCTTGATCTGCCCGAATGAGAGTATCGGAGCAAGGAATAATAACGTCATCGTTATCATTGTCCTGAAGTGAATGTAAAGCTGCTTCATGTGCTGGATTAATTAGGTGAGAAGGATATTTTTCATGCAGCAATACTAAACTTAGTTTATTATTTGTAAACTAACTTAGTGTTAAAGAAAGCTTAAGCTTTCGGGCGAAAGGCGGTGAAGAGGATAGTTTTTGTAACACCAGAATTACAATCGTGTTACAATTATTTAATATTCAGCCAGATCGGCCGAATTAGTTATTATTATATAAATGATTTAAGGCCAAGGATTTCAGATGCTCTATGCCCTGCACGGGTACGTTCATTTCCTTAGCCTGGTCATCCCAATAGCGTAGCTTGACAAACAGCTCAGCATCAGGATCTTTTTCAAATTCTGCAGCTTCCTGTTCAGTCATGCGCCCACCCTGAAATTCAAGGGTAGACTTACTGGCATCAGAAAGCTTATTATAATATTCGTGATATTTATAAGTAAGGTATCGTTTTGCGATAACGTGGCTTTCAACCAATGTTGCCAGCCTTTCCGAGAATCCTCGTTCACGGAGGTAATCGGCGCCAAGTTTCTCATGATCGACGTTGCCAAAACCGTCCATGCTTTCGGCCTGGGCATCCCCGGCACATAGATGGCCGATATCATGAAAAAATGCGGCTAAAATAACTTCGTCATCATAGCCTTCGTCTTCGGCCAACATCGCTGCCTGAGACATGTGCTCCAGTTGTGACACCGGTTCGCCAATATAATCTTCGTCGCCGTGCTTTTCATACAAAGCAAAAACTTCTTCAACAACTTCTTCTGGTGTAATAGCAGCGCGATTCATAGACGTATAGGTTATGATACAAATAAAAGTATCAGATATTATTAAATTATTAAATTTTCATGATTGATTCACCTATCCCGACTAAATTGCCTTTTATTGCAGCAGGGATTTTTAAAAAATCCTATTTTGCAATACCAATTATAAATATACCACGTTTACCTTTTTCTATGGAAGATGATATACTGATCCAGATCAGTAACCGCATAAAAGAGCGCAGGCGCGAACAAAATATTACTGTACAGGAACTGGCTAACCAGGCAAATGTAAGTAAGGGACTGATATCCCAAATAGAAAATAGTCGCACCATACCGTCATTGATGGTGCTGATCGATATCATCAGGGCGTTGAATATCGATCTGAATGAGTTCTTTAAAGATATCCGGACCAAAGGCAACGCATCCCCTGTTTTGATAAAGCGAAAAGACGAATACGAGTATTTTGAGAAAGAGCACGCCAATGGATTTCATTATAAGCGGATATTTACCCGTTTCATTGATCACTCTACGGTAGATATTGTCATCCTTGAGCTGGAGCCAAATGCAACCCGGCCATTGGTTGAGACTGATGCATTTGAATATAAGTATATTATATCCGGCCAGATAGAATACAAGATAAACGGAGACAAGATACTTTTGGGCCCCGGTGATTCCTTATTGTTTGACGGGCGTATTCCCCATACCCCAGTTAATATGGGAGCAGATACTGCCAGTATGCTGGTGGTTTATTTTTTTGAGGAAAAGTAGGTTAGTGAGTGGTTGATTGAGTTGGCTTAGGTTGATTAAGTTGTCAAATCCGGTCTCAAAAACTTAATCAACTAATTCAACTAATTAAACTAATTAATCAAACCTTAACACTAAATTAGTTCGATATTAATAAACTAAGTTTAGTATTGCTCAACTTTTATTCCCTACTAGAATGTCTATTAAATTAGTTGTTTTTGATATCGCAGGTACTACTGTTAAGGATGATCACAATGTAAGTAAGGCCTTTAAAGCTGCATTGGAGAAATACAATTATGATGTTCCGTTGGAAATGATCAACCCGTTAATGGGGTATGAGAAAAACCTGGCCATTACTCAAATGCTGCATCTGCATGAATCGGACACATCAAAGATCACCCCTGAACTCGTGAATGAAATACACCGCGAATTTGTAAAACAAATGATCCACTTTTACCAGTTTGAACCGGGTATTGAGCCTTTACCAAATGTGGAAGAAACCTTTGCGGCTTTGCATGATGCCGGGGTTTCAGTAGGTATTAACACCGGATTCTCAAAAGACATTGCGGAAACAGTTGTAAACCGCTTGCAATGGCGCGAGAAAGGCCTTATCGATTACCTTATAGGTTCTGACGAAGTAGAGCTTGGCCGCCCTCACCCATTCATGATAGAAAAAATAATGCAGGAGGCAGGCATTACAGATCCTCAGGCAGTAGCAAAGGTGGGCGATACCGAGGTTGATGTTCGCGAAGGGCATAGCGTTGGTTGTAAATATGTTATTGGCGTTACAACGGGTATATTTACAAGAGAAGAGCTGGAAGAATACCACCCCACTCATATTATTGACAATATTGCCGACGTATTGGATATCATCAAACAATAAGCATGAAACTGATCGATCAATGCAGGCAAAAGGTAGCTCAATGGCCATATGGGCTGTTATCAGTTATGGCTGCTGTCTCCTCTTTCGGGGCATATACTTGCATGTATGCTTTCCGAAAAGCGTTTGCAGCCGGTACTTTCAGCGGCCTTCAATATTTGCATATTGATTATAAAGTATGGCTAGTCATCGCACAGGTTATCGGCTATACATTAAGTAAATTCTACGGCGTAAAATTCATTTCTGAATTAAAAACGGGGCAAAGAGCAAAATATATCTTGATGCTAATCGGCATTGCCTGGGCATCACTATTGTTTTTTTCTATAGTTCCTGCTCCATACAATATAATTTTTCTATTTATTAATGGTTTCCCTCTCGGATTGATTTGGGGGTTGGTTTTCGGTTACCTGGAAGGACGTAAGTCAACCGAGTTTATGGCCGCGGTTTTGTCTATCAGCTTAATATTTGCATCTGGTTTTGTGAAAACTGTTGCACGAATGCTGATGAGTTCATTTCACATCAGCGAATACAGTATGCCGTTCGTTACAGGTGCTTTATTTGTGATTCCCCTGCTTTTGTTCGTATTCATGCTGGAACTGATGCCGCCACCGACAGCTGAAGACATCCGTCTTCGCACTAAGCGTTTGCCTATGGATGCGGCTGAGCGTAAAAACTTCTTACAAAGGTTCTTACCTGGCATTATTCTCACGCTTATCATCTACGTACTGCTTACGATCATGCGCGATGTGCGCGATAGTTTCGAAGTAGAGATATGGAACAGCATGGGTATAAAAGATAATACGATCTATGCCAAAATAGATACTATTATATCGGTAATTGTACTGATCGCGATGAGTTTGCTTATTTTGATCAGGAAAAATCTGAAAGCATTTAGTATCATCCACATTATGATCATATCAGGATGCGTGCTTATTGGTATCGGAACGATGCTATTTACATTTAACCTGATCAGCCCTATGGTTTGGATGACGCTGGCGGGACTTGGTCTTTATATGGGTTACGTGCCTTATAATGCCGTTTTCTTTGAGCGTTTATTAGCCTCTTTCCATTATAAAGGCAATGTGGGCTTTTTGATTTATGTAGCAGATTCAATGGGATACCTTGGCAGCGTGAGCGTGCTTTTAGTAAAAGAGTTGGGGCGGCCCAATGTAAGCTGGGGCGTGTTTTTTAAGGACAGCGTGCTGGCGGTAGCAGTTGTCGGCGGTATATGCGCCACATTATCTCTGCTGTATTTTATGCGTAGCGCCCGAAAAGATAAACTGGATCAGCAAGAACAACTGAATATTTTACCTGTATGAAGCATTCTTCGGCTATAGTTATTGGCGCCGGAATTGTAGGCCTCGCCACCGTCCGTGCGCTGGCAATAAGGGGCTATCGTGTAACTGTTTTTGAACGCAACGAACGTGCTGTTGGTGCCTCCATCCGTAACTTCGGAATGGTATGGCCAATCGGTCAGCAAACCGGACCGCTGTTTGAGAGGGCCATGCTGTCGCGAAGCATCTATAAAGAAGTGTGCACCGAAGCTAACATCTGGCACAATGAAGTGGGATCATTACACCTGGCTTATCATGATGATGAACTTCAGGTAATTGCCGAATACGTTGAGGCCAATAAGCTATATCGTGATTGCGCCTTGCTTACTCCAGCACAAGCTTTGGAAAAATCGCCTGCTGTTAACACCAATGGTTTAAAAGGCGCTTTGTGGAGTGGGGAAGAAATGATCATCGAATCGAGAGTGGCTGTTGGACAAATTGCGGCTTACCTGGCTGAAAAATACAGTGTCGATTTTCATTGGAATACCGCTATCAATAAAATAGAATACCCATCTGTATTTTCGGGCGAACGCAGCTGGCAGGCTGATGAAATATTTGTTTGCAGCGGCGCCGATTTCGAAACCTTATACCCTGCCCTATTCCTTGAAACCAAGATCACCAAATGCAAGCTGCAAATGATGCGTTTAGCGGCCCAGCCGGATGGTTGGCGTATTGGCCCGTCGCTATGCGGCGGATTGTCTATGATCCACTATCCCGGCTTTCAGATCGCGCCTTCATTACCTACCCTGCGCAAAAGGTACGAGGAACAATATTCCGAATACCTGAACTGGGGTATCCATGTAATGGTCTCGCAGAACGGTGGCGGCGAATTGACTATTGGTGATTCGCACGAATATGGCCTCGTACACGATCCTTTCGACAAAACATTTATTAATAATCTGATAACTGACTACTTACATACGTTCGCCAATTTTAAGGACTGGCAGCTGATGCAATCGTGGCATGGTATTTACCCAAAAATGATGAATGGCCAAACTGAGCTAATCGTCGAAACTGAACCTGGTGTAACAGTGATCAATGGACTTGGCGGCAATGGCATGACTTTATCATTTGGGCTTTGTGAACAGTTTTTTGCAACGAGATGATATGCAGATGTGCAGATGATTGAAATGTGAAAATGTGTAGATAATAATTGATTGTTAACTTTAAAAAATTTGCAAATCTGCACATCCGCATATTTGCACATCAAAACCATGAGCGACTCAAGAAGAGACTTTCTAAAAAAAGCAGCTTTGTTGGCCGGGGCAACTGGATTGGCTAATATCATCCCTGCTTCTATTCAAAAAGCAATGGCCATTAATGCGCCGGAAGGCAGTACCTATATGGATGCCGATCATATTGTGATATTGATGCAGGAAAACCGCTCCTTTGACCATACTTATGGCACTTTGCAAGGCGTTCGCGGCTATAATGATACGCGCGCTATT